>ENA-ORNY01000618-ORNY01000618.1-human-gut-metagenome-genome-assembly--contig:-NODE-618-length-23594-cov-3.533243_pt1 | contig 23594 bp, 16 predicted proteins | sample MGYA00242122_ERZ509036 | MGnify/ENA primary metagenome ERZ509036 (study PRJEB26280, sample SAMEA2338696) | human gut metagenome | biome: human gut; feature: human-associated habitat; material: faeces... | reverse complement strand
CGCCGGTATCTGGCCCAGCGTGCCGAGCTGCTGGGGGCTATCCGGCTGCCTGACAATGCGTTCAAGGCCAATGCGGGGACCGAGGTTGTTTCCGATATCATTTTCCTGCAAAAACGGGACCGTCCGCTGGACATCGTTCCGGAGTGGACGCAGACCGGCCAGACCGGAAACGGCTTCACCATGAACCAATATTTTATAGACCACCCGGAAATGGTGCTGGGGCGACCCACCGCTGAAAGCACCCAATACGGCAAGCAGGATTACACCGTGAATCCCATTGAGGGGCTGGAGCTTGCCGATCAGCTGCATGATGCCGTGAAGTACATTCGCGGCACCTACCTGGAAGCCGAGCCGCCGGAGCTGGGCGAGGGCGAAGCCATCCGCGCCGCCATTCCCGCCGACCCGAATGTAAAAAACTACACCTATACCGTGGTGGACGGGCAGGTGTATTACCGGGAAAACAGCCTCATGGTGCGGCCCGACCTCAGCGCCGCCGCCGAAGCCCGCGTCAGGGGCATGGTGGGGCTGCGGGACTGCGTGCGGGAGCTCATCGCCCTGCAGATGGACCCCGCCACGCCGGACAGCGCCATACGGGACCAGCAGGCCGAGCTGAACCGGCGCTATGACGCCTACACCGCAAAGTACGGCCTGCTGAACAACCGGGGAAACGCGCAGGCGTTTTCGGATGATTCCTCCTACTACCTGCTGTGCTCGCTGGAAATCCTCGACGAGGACGGAAACCTCCGGCGCAAGGCCGATATGTTCACCCGGCGCACCATCCGCCCCGCGCAGGCCGTGGACCATGTGGACAGCGCAAGCGAAGCGTTGGCCCTGTCCATCGCGGAAAAGGCGGGCGTGGACATGGCGTATATGGAGCAGCTTACCGGCCAAACTCGCGACGAGCTGGCGTCCCAGCTTCAGGGGGCGATCTACCGTCTGCCGGAATCCGCGGGAGACGAGCCATGCTATGTCACCGCAGACGAATACCTCTCCGGCAACATCCGCTCCAAGATTGCCTCTGCCAGACTGGCCGCCGAAAAAGACGAAGCCTTCCTGATCAACGTATCCGCGCTGGAAAAGGCCATGCCCAAAGACCTGGACGCTTCCGAGATTGAGGTCCGGCTGGGCGCGACCTGGATTCCACCGCGCTACATCCAGCAGTTCATGCTTGAACTGCTTCAGCCACCCATCCAGGCGCGCTACCGGCTCCGGGTCGCCTATTCCTCCGCGACCGCCGAATGGCGGATCGAGAACAAGAGCAGCGTCCCCACGCACAATGTGGCGGCCTATACCACCTACGGCACCGGCCGCGCCAGCGCATACAGGATTCTGGAGGATTCGCTCAATCTGCGCGACGTGCGCATCTACGACACCGTGCGGGATGCGGACGGCAAGGAAAAGCGCGTCCTCAACAGCAAGGAAACCACCCTCGCCCAGCAGAAGCAGCAGGCCATCAAGGAGGCGTTCCGTGACTGGATCTGGCGCGACCCCGACAGGCGGCGGGAGCTGGTGCAGCTCTACAACGAGCGCTTCAATTCCACCCGTCCCCGGGAATATGACGGCAGGCATCTGATCTTTCCGGGCATGAATCCTGAGATCACGCTGCGGGAGCATCAGCGAAACGCCATCGCCCACGACCTCTACGGCGGCAATACGCTCCTTGCCCATGAGGTGGGCGCGGGCAAGACCTTTGAGATGATCGCCGCAGCCATGGAGGGAAAGCGCCTCGGCCTGTGCCAGAAATCCCTCTTTGCCGTGCCGAACCACCTGACGGAGCAGTGGGCCTCGGAGTTCCTGCGGCTCTACCCCTCCGCCAATATCCTTGTGGCCACCAAAAAGGACTTTGAGACACGCAACCGCAAGAAGTTCTGCGCCCGCATCGCCACCGGCGACTATGACGCCGTTATCATCGGTCACAGCCAGTTTGAGCGCATCCCCGTATCCAGAGAGCGGCAGGAACGGCTCTTGCAGGAGCAGATATGGGAGATCGAGGACGGCATTTCGGAGCTCAAGGCCAGCCGCGCCGAGCGCTTTACCATCAAGGAGCTGGAGCGTACCAAGAAAAATCTGGAGGCCAAGCTGCAAAAGCTGCACGACGCCGCCCGCAAGGACGACGTTGTGACCTTTGAGCAGCTCGGCGTAGACCGGCTCTATGTGGACGAGGCGCACAGCTTCAAAAACCTGTTCCTCTACACAAAAATGCGAAACGTGGCGGGGCTTTCCACCACCGACGCCCAGAAGTCCTCGGATATGCTCTTAAAATGCCGGTACATCGACGAAATCACCCACGGCAAGGGCGTTACCTTTGCCACAGGTACGCCCATCTCAAATTCCATGACGGAATTGTATACCATGATGCGGTATTTGCAGCACGATATGCTCAAGCGCAACAGCCTGACCCACTTCGATTGCTGGGCCTCCGCCTTTGGGGAAACCACCACCGCCATCGAGCTTGCGCCGGAGGGTACGGGCTACCGGGCGCGGACGCGGTTTGCCAAGTTCTTCAACCTGCCGGAGCTGATGAACCTGTTTCGGGAGGCGGCGGACATCAAGACCGCCGACCAGCTGCACCTGCCCACCCCGGAGGCGGTGTACCACAACGTGGTGGCCAAGCCCACGGAAATGCAGAAGGATATGGTTGAGGCGCTGTCCAAACGGGCGGCGGAAGTGCATGCCGGGGTGGTCAACCCCAAGGAGGACAACATGCTCAAGATCACCTCGGACGGTCGGAAGCTGGGGCTGGACCAGCGGATCATTAACCCCATGCTGCCCGATGAACCCGGTAGCAAGGTCAACCAGTGCGTGGAAAACATCCTGCGCATCTGGCGGGAGGGATCAGCAGACAAGCTGACCCAGCTCGTTTTCTGTGACATCTCCACCCCCAAGGAGGACGGGAGCTTCACTGTATACGACGATATTTGCCAAAAGCTGATCGACGGAGGGCTTCCCGAAGGCGAGATTGCGTACATCCATAAGGCCAATACCGAAGCCAAAAAGAAGGAGCTGTTCGCCAAAGTGCGTGCCGGTCAGGTGCGGGTGCTGCTGGGCAGCACCCAGAAGATGGGGGCCGGAACCAACGTGCAGGACCGGCTGGCCGCGCTTCACGATCTGGACTGCCCCTGGCGGCCCGGCGATCTGGAGCAGCGCAAGGGCCGCATCGTGCGGCAGGGAAACCGAAACGACACGGTGCACATCTACCGCTATGTGACGGAAAACACCTTCGACGCCTACCTGTGGCAGACCATTGAGAATAAGCAAAAGTTTATCAGCCAGATTATGACCAGCAAAAGTCCTGTACGCTCCTGCGAGGATGTGGATGAGACGGCGCTGTCCTACGCGGAGATCAAGGCGCTGTGTGCGGGAAACCCGCTGATAAAAGAGAAGATGGACCTGGATATCGAGGTGGCCCGGCTCCGGCTGCTCAAGGCCAACCACCAGAGCCAGCGGTTTCAGATGGAGGACCGGCTGCTGAAATACTTCCCTGTCGAGCTGGAAAAGTGCCGGGCGCAGGTCGGAGGCTTTGAAGCTGATCTGGAAACGCGAAACAACCATCCCCTGCCCTCGGAAGGATTTGTGGGCATGGAGGTGCTTGGACGCGCCTTTTCAGACAAGGAAGAAGCGGGCAAGGCGATTCTGGAAGCGGTCAAGACCGTGGTGGATATGAAAAGCGTGCGGATCGGGCATTACCGGGGATTTGAAATGAGTCTGGAACTAAGCGCTTTCGGACGGGAGTACATCCTGACGCTCCGGGGCCGCATGGCGCATTTCACGACGCTGGGCAGCGACCCGCGCGGGAACATCCAGCGCATCGACAACACGCTCGGCTCCATGGAAAGCCGGCTGAAAACGGTCCAGGACCAGATCGCCACGCTGCAAAAGGAGCAGGAGGCGGCCAAAGAGGAGATCGCAAAACCCTTTGCGCAGGAGGACGAACTGCGGGAGAAAAGCGCGCGGCTGATCGAGCTGGACACGCTGCTGGACATTGGCAAGGGCAGCCCGGAAGTCATGCCGGAGGGCGGCGAGCCGGAAGCGATGGAGGCGGCGGTGCCGGACGCAGCGCAAGGCACACGGGAGCCGGAGAGAAAGGAGCGAAGCCGTGAGGAGGTCCGATAGCCCAGGGAACGCGGGCGAAGTGAGGCGCATCAACCTCATGTTCTGGGTCACGCCCCATGAAAACGAGCTGATCCGGCGCAGAATGGCGCAGGCGGGCACGGCGAATCTGAGCGCCTACCTGCGCAAGATGGCCATTGACGGCCTGATTGTCCATCTGGAGCTGCCGGAGCTGAAAGAGATGATCTCGCTGCTTCGCCGCTGCGCGGGCAGCCTTAACCAGATGGCTAAGCGCATGAACGAAACCGGGCGCGTCTATGAGGTGGACCTGCGGGAAGCGATGGAACAGCAGGAACGGCTATGGATGATGGCCAACGCGCTTCTGACCAAGCTGGCGGGGATTCGGTAGGGGCGGCCTGCGGGCCCTCCAAACCTCCCGGAAAGAGTTTGTCAGCAGTCTGGGCGGCATGCGGGCCGCCTCTTTTTTGCGTGAGTGAAAAAAAGGGCGAAAAATACCCCGAAACCCTGCAGAAAGAGAAAAAGCCCATCGGACGACCTACCATCCATCCATCTTTCCCAAGGGGCCCGCAAACGAAAAAAATCCGCCAAAATCATCCCGAAACCATACAGAAAAAAGGAGGAACGCGATGCCGAGAATGAGCAGGAAGCGGCGGGAGGAATGGGACTTCTTCCGGACCCGCCGAAACCGGATCACCTACAACGACCTGTGCCGCAACTGCCGGCATGACTGCAAGCAGAGCTTCCGGGCGCAGATCGTAGCCTGCCGGAAGTACCGGAGCAAGCGGAGCGAAACATGGCGGTAACGCGCATCATGGCCATGCACCTGAACAAGGGCCGCACGATTGCCCAATGCCTGAAAGACCGAACGGACTATGCCAAAAACCCCGGCAAGACAAAGGGCGGCGAGCTGATCTCCGCCTTTGGCTGCGATCCCAGGACCGCCGACGCGGAGTTTCTCTTTGCCAAGCGGCAGTACCGGCAATTTACGGGCCGGGAGCCGAAAAACGATGTGATCGCCTACCAGATCCGGCAGTCCTTCAAGCCGGGCGAAGTGACGCCGGAGGAAGCCAACCGCATCGGGTACGAGCTGGCGAAGCGTTTTCTCAAGGAACGCCATGCCTTTTTCGTGGCCACCCATTGCGATACGGCTCATACTCACAACCACATCATCTTCAACTCCACCTCGATGGACTGCCGGGGGAAATTCCGGGATTTCCTCGGCTCCGGCAAGGCGGTTGCGCGGCTGAGCGACCTGATCTGTCTGGAACACGGGCTTTCTGTGATCGAAAATCCCAAACGCGGCGGCAACAGCTACAAGAGCTGGTTGGGCGACCGTGCCCGGCCCTCCCGGCGCGACCTGCTGCGCGCGGCCATTGACGCGGCGCTGGAACAAAAGCCCGCGGACTTTGATGCGCTGCTATCGCTCGTATCCGGCGCAGGCTATACCGTCGGACAGGGCCGGCAGATCACTTTCCGCGGCGCGGGACAGAAGCAGAGTATCCGGCTGGAGTCGCTAGGCGAAGGGTATTCGGAGGCCGAACTGCGCGCTGTGATCGCGGGAGAAAAGGTGCATGTACCTCGGAAGGGACGCGCCGCGAACCGTCCCCGAAACCAGCTGCTCATCGACATTCAGGCCAGGCTGCGCTCCGGCAGGGGTGAGGGCTACCGTCGCTGGGCAACGGCCTTCAACCTCAAGCAGATGGCGCGGACCGTCGCTTATTTGCAGGAGCATCATCTGATGGACGCTTCGGTCCTGTCGGCCCGCGCGGACGAAGCGGCGGCGCGCTGCCATGCCCTATCCGGGCAGATTCAGGCAGCAGAAAAGCATCTGGCCGAAACTGCCGTGCTGAAACGGCACATCGTCAACTACGTCAGAACGCGCGAGGTCTACGCGGCCTACCGCAAGTCCGGTTACTCGGCGAAATACCGCCTCGAGCATGAGGACGAGATCGCGCTGCACCGGGCTGCCAAACAAGCCTTTGACGCGCTGGGCGTTCAGAAGCTCCCCTCCGTCAAGAGCCTCAATGCGCAGTATGCGCGGTTGCTTGGCGAGAAAAAGGCGGCGTATGCGGAGTACCGCGCGGCGCGGGAGGAGATGCGGGAATTGATGGTCCATCGGAAGAACCTTGCGCTGATTTTGCAGGGGGATGCGAAGGAAGGAAAGGGGAAGGAGGCGGAGCGGGAAGGCAGGTGAGCGTGGAAGGGTCAACTGCGCTATGCTGCGAACTTGATGCTCTTTGTCTATGGGGACCCTGCTGCCGGTAGACAATGAGTCATGACATCAGATAGTCAGCGTTGCATTTTCCCCGTTGCTGGCAGTCACGATGATCGTGCAGGGATCATCCGTCCTGCGCAGGATGATCTGAGCGCGCCCTTTGTAAGTTTCCGTTATTCCTGAAGGATACGTTCCGGCTCTGGGATTTGCGCTGCCGAAAGCAAGAAGCTCTGCGCCGCCTTTTTTGGTTATTGTGAGCACCCGATCTTCCGCGTCGTTCCAGCGGCCTTCCGAATCGATGAGCATCACGTCTATCCAGACAAGGGGACCGGACGGAGTATCTGATTCTGCCAACAGGCGTACCGCTGCGACAGGTCCGGCGGTCCGTACGGCGTCCTCCCCGCAAATGTGTTCCCTGCAGCGGGCTACGGCCCGCAGCATCCCCGGACGGTAGATCGTTTCAAAACGGGCAATGCATTCTCTGGGATGACAAACGCCGAGGCTTTTCCCATCCAGAAACAGTTCAACCGTTTCGGCATTCGAGTAAACCTCTATTACGGCGGGCTTTCCTTCGCATCCCGGCCATGTCCAGCTGTGCGTCGCGTCACTGATGACCCACGGCGTCTTGATCAGCGGCTGCCCATAGTGATGTGGATTTTGTACCGCGATATACGGCGCGGACCGCAATCCTGCTGCGATCTGCCGGAAATAGGAAGCGGGACGGCGAAAACCGGTAATATCAAAATCCCCCACATAGGCCAGCTGGCAGGGGAACTTTGCACCAAAGCCTCCCTCTCCGGCATGATAGGCCGGAATCCCTACGCCGGCTTCACCGATGTAGTCCCAGGCCGCCCAGTTGAAATCTCCGACAACCTGAGGCAGCTTTTGAATCTCTTCCCAGTTTGCCGCAAACTCAGGCGGATACGTCTCGCTGCCCAGCATCACCCGGTTGGGGCAGCGCTGCGCGTCCATGCGATAGCGGGCGGCCATGTAATTATACCCGGCTACATCCAGAAATGCACAGGCTCTGTCCAGGCGCTCCGTTACAGCGGGATGAACAACCATCTCGTTGAGATGCTGATCCATGATGGTCATGAAAACATTCACATTGCCCTCTTTCTGGCCGGCGTCTTTTCCCGCAAGAATATCTCCCAGAATCTGGTCCATCGCGTCCCCAGATATAAAGATGCCATTGATCCCCGCTGTAATGGGCCGGGTCGCATCCATGGCTCGAATGGTCGCCGTCAGCTTTGCGCTCAGGCGTACACCGGCGCTGGTGGCACACTCGGGTATCTCATTGCCGATGGAGTAGAGAATCACACAGGGATGACTGCGAGCCACGCGAACCATCGCCTCTAGGTCCGAAAGCGCCCTGTCCGTAAAGTGAGCGCTGTAATCAAGCGACGTCTTGGCGCGCGTCCACAGGTCAAACGCTTCATTCATGACGTACATCCCCGTGCGGTCACAGGCCCGCAGCAGCGCAGGGGAGGCGGGGTGGTGGGATATGCGCACCGCATTGAAGCCAGCCTCCTTCAGGCGGCGTATCCGCCGCTCCTCCGCCTGTTCGTAACCGGCAGCGCCCAGCAGACCGTGATCGTGGTGTATGCAGCCGCCCAGCAGCTTAACCGACTTGCCATTGATTCGCAGCCCGCGGCGCGCATCGACGGAAAGAGAGCGGATGCCAAAGGTCGTCTCCGCCGTGTCGCATTCTCCCTCCGCGTTCACAAGGCGGCTTTGGCAGGTATAAAGCGCCGGGGTCTCAGCGGACCATGGCGACGGATGACTCACGGTGAATCGCTGGGGAACTTTTACGCGCCCGTTGGCTGCCAGACTCAATGGAACCTGTGCGCAGGCAATCTGTCGTCCCTCCGGGTCGATCAGGGCGGTTTCCAGCGTGCAATCACACGTCAGATGTGAACGGTTGACCGCTTCGGTTTCAACTCGCAGCACGGCGTATTCCTGATCGAGGCTCTCCGTTACAGTCCATACACCATCCTGTGCAATATATGTAAGTGGTCCGGTCAGCAGATACACATCCCGATACAACCCGCCGCCGGAATACCAGCGGCTGCTTGAAGCCGCATCACGAACAAATACCCGCAGTTCGTTTTCATGGCCATACTGCAAAAAACCATTCAGGGAAACGGTAAATCCGGTGTACCCATTGGGGTGATCTGCCGCAAGCTGGCCATTGAGATAAACGAAGGTATTGCAATAGCTGCCCTCAAACCGGAGAAGAATGGTTTTCTCCCGCCATTCCACGGGAACATGGAACCGTTTGCAATAGACATAGACACCGCCATCCCGATATCCGGTGTTTCCCCCATTGGGGCTTTCGGCATGAGCAGGGTGTTCCAGCATAGCGTCATGCGGCAGCGTTACCGGTTTCGCCCCGGCGGGGATATTCCATACCATGGAAAAGGCATCGGTTTCCTGCCATGTCAGCCACCCTTGGTTGAAAAGCGTTTGTTTCACAGATTCTTGCTCCTTTCTTTACGGGCATGGACAAATATAATCCGCTCGATGTGGATTTTTTCCACGCGGGCCGGTGCCGCGTTTGCGTTGGATCTGCGGCATAAAAGTCTGCCATCTACTGGCGTGTGCCAGACATGGCGCACAGGTGGAATGACGGGAGAATGCGCATCCGGCAGAAAATATGCCCCAACAAGCAATGGGATCGCAGCAGACGGGCTGCCGCGATCCCATAAGGGAGCATGTAAGAATTACGCTACCGGAACCCAGGCGTTGGGATCAACCAGTTCCCACATCAGAGGCGCGTCAGCCTCAAAGTAACCGACGCTGTCATAGGTGACATCAGCCACACGGTCGTTGATCAGAAGCCCCTCGACCATGATGTTTTCACCCCAGCCAAAGAAGGTATACAGCACCTTGCTATGGTCCGCGTTGGTATACACGTTTACGGTGGTTTCTCCAGTGGGGAACCAGTCAACCAGAATATCCTGGGTCAGCACGTATTCCGCAGGAATCTCACCCTCGTAATTGACTTCGGCAAGGCCCATGACCTTCTGCATGTAGAGATCCGCAGTGGGAATCCAGGACATGGAACTGGTGCCGGCGTTACCCGCGCCGAAGCCATGACCGTTCTGCGCGTAGATGTGCAGTTCGGGGTTTACGTTGGGAATCTCGCGCATCTGCAGGAACATGTCGATGCACTGATCGTAGCCGTTCATCCCGCCGATGTTATCGTCTGCGCCAACCGCGGTGAAGATGTGGGGGATGTTGGGGTTGTCGGTCTCAAGAGGACGGCCGCTGTAGATCGGGATAGCGATATCCAGATCGCTGTTTACGGCGTCAATTTCGTCACAGACATAGTCGGTGTCGAACTGATCAGGGGTAATGTCGCCGTAGAATTTCTCCATCAGGGTGCAAAGGTTTCCGGCACCGCCGGAGAAGCCCGTCGCACCCAACAGCGTGTTCTCAAGGTCGATTCCCCATTCGGGAGCGTGATACTTGATGTAGCGCACAGAGCGCTGCAGGTCCATCACGATGTCTTCATTGTTATAGGGCTCCACGCGCCGTTGCAGCACAAAACAGTTGTAGCCCAGATCCAGGAAAGCAGGAGCAACGCGATAGGCTTCGTTGGGGTTGCTTCGGGTGGTGTTGCCGCCGCCGGAGAGAACGATCAGCGTGCCCTTGGCCTGGCTCTGGTCGCTCACCAGATAGGGCACCAGGAAGGGACGAAAGTCGGCATTATCATAGGAAGCCACGGTAAAACCGGCCTCGACATTCTCCGTGGTCACGGGCATATCGTCGCCCCAGATATACAGCACCTCGCCGTCGATGCCCTCAAAGGGCTTCAGCTGCGCCTTAGCCAGGGCCGCCACAGCGTCGCGCGCTGCCGAGATCGTCGCTTTCTCCTCGTCGGTGAGGTTGGCAGGGTCCATGGTCAGCAGCAGATTGCCGGAGGTCTGCGCCAGATCCCAGGCTTCCTCTTCAAAAAGCGTGGGATAATTGCGAACCATTTTATAGTTATAGATTTCCGCTTCCAGTAATTGTGCATAGTAGTCGGGGTCTGACTCTTCCAGATCCACCGTCTTGAAAGGCAGGTCGTTATAGGCTGTCTCAGCCACCGCAGAAAACGCCACCATGTTCATACAGAGAACCAGCGCCAAAAAGAGCATGACAAACTTTTTCATGATTTATCCTCCTGACCTTTTTTGATTGCCTGCCGGCTTGTTTTGCAAGATTCCCTCCTTTCGCAGCGCTCACCTGACAGGACAACTTCTTTATGACTTATTTATATTGTAGTGACCGGAATTCAGGAAAAATAGCAGAATAGAGACCAGAAAAATCAGGATAATGACATTTATCCAAATTCAAGATATTTGTATCAAAAAGGAGGGGGAGGCATAGCGCCGCCTCCCCCTTTTGGTTTTCTGTGCTGCTTTGATGCGGAATGTTACCGCTGGACCCAGGCGTCCGGATTGATCTGATTCAGGAAGTTCTGGGCATCTCCCGCCATGAAACCAGAACGGTCAAACGTGACGATAGGCTCTCCCTCCTCAATGACGCCTTCCAGAATCTGCAGATCATCAAAGGCCGTAAAGTAAAGGTAGAAAGCGTCCTCTGCTTCATTCATGGCGCAGGTGATATGTACATCGCCAAAGGGCATGGTATAATCGAATTCCTGCATTTTAGTATACTGCTCTGGTACCTCCACGTCCAGCACCACTTCCTGCTTCTCAATGCCGCCGGTAGCCATCAGCATGAAACGCGCCGCCATATCGATCCAATATTCGGTGTTGTTTGAAGTGGAACCGACGCCAAAGCCGTGCCCAACATTAGCCCCAGCAGGGTGGAAACTTCACTGCCGGCCTGGACAAAGCGGAAGATGTTATCGATGAACAGCAGCACGTCCTTGTGGGTCTCCTCACGGAAGTACTCGGCCATGAACTGATTTCCTGAACCCACCAGAGTATCGTCTTCACCAATAGCAAAGAACATAGCCGGCAGATTTGGATTCTCACAGGCGAAATCCTCTGGACCTTCAGCCGTTACACCGATTGCTCCGCCGGGAGTAGCACCGTACATGATCAGCGCAACGTCCAGATCCGCACTGACCGCATCTACAGCGTCAGGCTGGTAGTCAGCGTCATAAATCGTCGGCTGCAAGTCGCCATACAAGTAGTAGATCTGCCCACAAATTGTCATACCGCCGCCCGAGAATCCCACAGCCGCCAGGCAATCCATTCCACCCAGGCCGTAGTCTTCCGCATGATACCGGATATAGCGAATCGCACGCTGCAAGTCCATCCAGATGTCTTCAGGAGCGTAGGGCGCCACACGGCGCTGGAGCACATAGCAGTTGAACCCCAGCTCGCCAAAGCGCTGGGCGATCGGCCAGCCTTCACCCGAATTGTTGCGCTCGGAGTATCCGCCGCCTGCGATGATGATCAGATTGCCCTTGGCTTCCTCCTGATTTTCCAGCAGATAGGGCGTCAGGAAAGGTACAAAGTCCGCGTTGTCGTAAGAGTCCACGGTAAATTCCAGAGAAGAGGGGTTTTCCTCAATGGTTGCGATATCCTCGCCCCAAATATACCAGATGGACTCCTCCAGCGGCTGCGACTGTACCAGCGCTTCACGCGCTGCGACGGCGTCGTCCACCATTTTCTTCTGTACATCCGCCAAATTCTCCGCGTCCAGGTCCATCAGCCCATTGGCCAGCGAGCAATAGGTTTCCCATGTGTCCTGCGTAAAGGTTGTGGGCAGATTGCGAACAAGCTTATAATTGTAGATTTCTGTTTTAATCGCTTCCTGGTAATAGTTGTCTGCCCCTGCCTCAGCTGCAATTTGCTGCAGCGGGACGTCGTTGGGAACGTTTTCGGCCATAGCGGATGCACTGAGAAGCATCAGGCCTGCCAAAAAACCGGATGCCACTTTTCGAAGAGAACGCAACATGAAAGGACCTCCTTTTTTTCTAAAGTGCTTTGGCACTTGACATATTCATATTCTAATCGTCCTTTTTGAAGGGAAATAGTTAAATCATGACCATTTGATTGCACGATCCTGACCTTTCAGGAATCCAGCTATGGACTGTGTTTTCAGTGCATGGTATGCAAAAACCCTTCGGGGTCACTGGGGCTGTGCCCACGGAACGGGGCCTGTCCCAGCAGCTTTTTTACAGCAGCCTCAATCACGATATCACTGTTGCTATAAGCGTTGATATAGGTTCCAATCATGGGCACGTCCAATAAATGATAGGGATTGCCCAAACTGAGGAACACTGTGGGCACCTCGTGCACAAACCAGGGGATATTGTTTCCCAGGCCAAAGAAGGTGTACCAGTTGATGCGGTTTGTGGTGCGATTGCTGACGTTTTCGATGTTTCCAACGTACAGTACGGCATCATACTTCGCCTTGAACTGTTCTACCGTATCCACCATCAAGGAGCCGTCCTGCGCAATGCCCTCACGCACATAGGGAATCACGTGGAATCCCTGCTCGGACAGCAGCTGTGTGACCGTCTTTTCCACGCGCGCGTTGCTGGGAAAGTCCCCGAGAACCTCCAGCAGAAGGCGATTGTGCCTCTGTGGGAGCAGCGGAAGAAGGCTGTCTGTATCCTTGACCAGCGTTACCGATGCATCTGCGCAGTCGCGAGCCAGCCGCATATGTACCGGGCAGCCTATGACCCGCTGCGCCTCACCGGACGGAATCAGAGCATGTCTTTCCTGCTTTTCGTGCAGGCCAAGCGCCGCTTTCAATCCCAGAATCCGAATGACCGCTTCCTCCAGACGGGCTTCTGTGAGCACGCCCCGTTCCAGGCCCCGTTTCATGTATACGATGTCTTCCTGCAAATCCTTGTTGAAGAGGAACATGTCGCAGCCCGCCATGATACAGGACGGTACCGCGTCCTCACGCTTCATGGCGGAGCAAAAGCCTACCATGGGGGTGGCATCGGAGATGACCAGGCCCTGGAAGCCAAGTTTCTCACGAAGCAGCTGCGATATAAGCACAGGGGAAAGCGTGGCGGGCAGAGCGGCCTCCTGTGCCGTCGCGCCCAACGCCCTGGCATAGGCGGGAAGGGCGATATGCCCGGCCATGATGCTCAGCGTGCCCTCTTCAATCATGCCGGCATAAACCTTTCCAAAGGTCGCATCCCAGTCCTGTACCGAGAGAGTGTTTATGCTGGTCAGCAAATGCTGATCGCGCTCATCCACACCGTCGCCGGGGAAATGCTTTGCCGCAGTAGCGCATCCGGCACTTTGTGCGCCGCGGATATAGGCTCTCCCGCAGGCTTCCACCCGTTGGGGGTCGCTGCCAAAGGTACGCACGTTGGTAATGGGGTTATGGGCATTCATGTCGACATCCACATCAGGGGCAAAGGAAAAATTGCACCCAACGGCCGCCGCCTCCTTACAGGCTATCTCACCCAGATGCTCCGCGTTGCGGATGGGATCGTCCGTTGCAGCCACCTGCATATTGCAGCCGTAAGGCGTGCCTTCCAGCACCAGCCCGTTTCCGCCGCTTTCCAGATTTGCAGCCAGCAGCAATGGCACGCGGGTGTGTTCCTGCAGATACGTGTGAGCTTCGTGGATCTCTTTTGCAGGACCGGCCCGGAACAGAATTCCACCCACATGCGCCTCCAGAAGGCGGTCCAGATCCTCGGGCCGAGGTGAGTAAGCAATGGGGAAAAAGAGCTGGCCTATTTTTTCATCCGTTGTCATCGCATCCAGGGTGCGCCGGACCCATGTGATATCCTGGTAATCCAGATAGAAGGGCGCCTTTTGCAATTGTTCTATGGTCATGGGGGATAACCACCTCTTCATAGGGTTGCTTGGTTAAAACCGGTTTTTCGTGCTGAGAATGTGACAGTCAAAGGCGTGAACGTAACGGAGAACGCCACGCAGCCTGCATGTACCTCAAGAATAAGAATTATGAGAAGCAAAAGTGCTGGCAGGCAATGCGCACGCCGCTTTCGACCGTAAAGTACAGTGCATGTACGCCGCTCACCGGCGTGAAGTTGGCTTTACAGTCGGTCCACGCTTCACTGTCAACTGAAATCCGCGCCACTTCTTCGCCTGCCGGATGATCCAGCCGCATGGTCAGGATGCCCTTCCCCCGAAGACGCATGGTAAGCTGCGTGCAATGCGGCGAAAAGTCCAGGTATTTATATCCAAACACCGCCCCTGGAAGAAGGTTTTCGATCCAGGTACCATAGCCGTCGGTGGCTTGTTCGTCTTTCATTCCCGTGTGGTAAGGAAGAGTGCTCTCTCCATCGGGAAGGGGCTTTAGCGGCAGCTTTTGCGTAGCATCCGGCCCCACCAGACAACAGGCGATGGTTGCCCGATACGTATTGTTGGCGGGTAACGGCCCTTGATTTAGCCCGCAGCTGGTGATTTCGGCCTGCTCAAAGGTGCCGTCCTCCCGCATTTTCAGCTCGTCTGCGCAGCCTTGTCGTGAAAACTGCCCGCCATGCGTGTGGCGGTGCCAGAATATATAATATTTCTCTCCTATTTTTGCGATGCTGCCATGGTTATTACCAATGTGATTCTGAGGTTCCTCACATCCGGCCCTGCCCAGGTCGGCGTTGGACACCAGCACACCCCGATAGGCAAATGGACCTTCCGGGGAGCGGCTCATACCATAGCAAAGCTCATGCTCCTGCAAACTGGAATAAATATGATAGTACCATTCTCCATAGTGACGTATGCTGGATGCTTCAAAGAATGGATGCGTTTCATAGGAGGTTCCTTTGCAGGTTTCAATCCCGTTGGCGCACAAAAAGGGCTCGCCGACCAGCGTGTGCATATCGTCCGCCAGCCGGACGCCCATGCCTCCCGGCAGGGGAGCATCCCCCATTTCAGGGAAATGTACGGCTGGAGCGGAACCCATATAGAGGTATACGCCGCATTCGTCACAGAGCACGGCGGGATCAAACCAGCGTATATCCGGGGGTAATGTGCCATCTGCCCGCTTCACATGATCCAGAAATGAAAACGGCCCTTTTGGACGGTCGGCGACCGCTACGGAAATAACGTTGGAAAAATCCATGGAATAGTATAAATAGTATCGGCTGTCCTTGCCCTGGACGACATCCGGAGCAAACAGGAGATGAGGCAGGCCGGCGGCAACCCGATCGGGAATGCCGGGTATTGACGCATCTTTCTGCAGCGGCTCCTGTTCCTTGCGGTAAATTACCCCCTCATAGCGCCAGTTTCCCAAGTCGTCCACCGGCGCGCTCCAGCATACATAATCCAGCAGGCAAAATTCATCTCCTCCGTCCTCGTCATGACTGCCGTAAATATAGACGCGATCGCCAAATACGCGCGGTTCTCCATCGGGTATATGTTCCCACTCCGGCAGATAGGGATTAAAGGCCAGCTTTTTCATCGTTGTTCCTCCTTAAGTAGGTTCTGCCTGCTTATCCCTTCACAGCGCCAACGGCAATGCCTCTGACGAAGTATTCCTGGAAGAAGGGGTAGATGCAGACGATAGGCAGAATGCCAATGACCGCAATGGCCATGCGAATGGTGCTGGTGGGAAGGTCTGAAATCTTGACGCCGGAGGTGCTGTTGCTCGCAAGGAAGGAAATGTTTTCGTTAATGCGGTTGAGAATGTTCTGAATGCTGTAGAGGGAGGTGTCGTTGAGGTAGTACAGTCCATTTTGCCAATCGTTCCAGTAGGCGATTCCCATCAGCAGCCCCACGGTTGCAAGAATCGGCTTGGATAAAGGCAGGGCGATGCGATAGAAAATGTAAAATTCACTGGCCCCGTCGATTCTTGCCGCTTCGTAGAGCACGGTGGGGACGCCTGTGGCAAAATAGTTGCGGATAAGGATTACGTTGAATCCATTCATCAGCAAATTGGGGACGATCAGGGCCGCCAGCGTGTCCTTGATGTGAAAAACGTTGGTGTAGATCAGGTAAGTGGGTACCAGTCCGCCGTTAAAAAGCATGGTCAGGGTGACAAAGAAGGTCATAAAGTTGCGTCCGGGCAAATCGCTGTTGGCAAGCGAGTAGGCCAGCATGACCGAGATCAGCAGCCCCAGCGTCGTACCGATCAGCGTGACTACGATGGTGATCCCGTATGCCCGCAGCATGGTATCCTTTTCGTTGACAATATATTGATAGGCGTCCGTGGACCACTTGGAGGGAAAGAAAGAGAAACCCTCGGTGATGGCTACGTTGTTGTCCGTAAAAGAAGCGATAATCAGCAGAACAAACGGCACGATGGCCGCAAGCGTAAGAAGAATGAGCACCGCATGGGCGGATCTTGTCATGGCATGGTGATGATTCATGCGTGCTACCTCCTTTCAAAACAGCGATGATTCGGGGCTCACTTTGCGGATGACACCGTTGGCCGCAAGGATAAACAGAAAGCCCACCACGGACTGGATGAAACCGGCCGCAGACGACATGCCGATGTTCGGCGTCTGCAGCAATGCGCGATAAACAAAAGTGTCAATGGTATCCGTCACTTCGTACAGCGCGCCCTGATTCATGGGCACCTGATAAAACAGGCCAAAATCCGATCGGAGGACCTGACCGAGCTGCAATATCATCAGCGTAATCATGGTTGGTTTCAGCAGGGGAATGGTGATATTGCGGATCTGCTGCCATTTCGTCGCGCCATCCAGCTCGGCGGCCTCATAATAATCCTGGCTGAAGCTGATAATGGATGAATAGTACAGGATCATATTGAAGCCCAGGTTCTTCCATAGCTGAATAAACACCAGCAAAAAGGGCCAATATTTTGGCTCGCTGTACCAGTTGACGCCGCTGCTACCCAGACGGCGGAGGAGGCCGTTGACAACACCTGTGTTAGGACTCAGAAACACATAAGCCAGGTAAGATACGATGACCATGGACATCAGATACGGAAGCAGGATGCCGGTCTGGTAAACTTTAAGGGCCCGTTTCTGCCGGATCTCATTTAGAAAAATAGCCACTGTAACACCAACCACAATGCCGGCAAAAATAAACGCAAGGTTATACAGCAATGTGTTGCGAATGATCCGCCACGCGTTGCTGGATGTAAAAAGAAACTCAAAATTCTGCAGGCCGTTCCAGGGACTGTCCCAGATTCCCTTTCCATAGTTGAAACGTTTAAAAGCCACCTGAAGGCCTGCCAGAGGCAGATAATTGTTGATGATCAGATAGACAATGCCCGGCAGGGCCATGATGTAGAAAGGCCAATATTTGACGACGCTGCGCGACACTTTCCTGCGCCTGGCAGCGGTATTTACCGTTGTTTGCATGCTTCTTTCCTCCATTTAGTAAGAGAGGGACATCTTTCGATGCCCCTCTTTCCCACAGGTCCCAGGGATTACTGATTCGCCATCCATTCATTCAACTGACGCTGATTCTCTTCGATGATTCGGGAGAGCCCGGCCTTTTCCAGCTCCTCGTTCAGCGTGGCAATCGCTGCATCCACATCGTCCACCATGCCGCACTCCAGCGCGGGCAGATACTGGGTGATAACGGTCGTTACGGCAGCGACTTCCGTAGCCACATTCTCACTGTTGAAAGAGTAGCCCAGCGTAAGGGAGTTCATGGCATTTTCGTTGAAGGCAGCCAGTTCCTCATAGATTTCAGGGGTGGCGGGCTCCCACTGATATACTTTCATCTGGTCGCCGAAGCGGCTGAAGATGCGTGCATAGCCGGGGGCGGCAGGGTCCACACCGTCCGCGTAGGTCACGATGCCTTCGCCACTGAACTGATAGTTGAGCCCCTCGATGCCATTGGAGAGCAGGTTGGCCACTTCTGCATTGGCAAACATCAGGTTCAGGAAGGCCATCGCTTTTTCGGGATTTTCGCAGGTGACGGGGATGCCCCACATACGCTCCTGCAATCCGCTGGTCGAATTCACGGGTTTGGTGATTTCCGCCATGCCAATGGGGAACGTGTAATTGGCCTGCTGGGTGGGGGCTTCCAGAGGCGAATAATTCGTGGTCATGCCAAACACGGTGCCGGAGGCAATATATTCGTTGGCCAGAATGCCGCTGGTCATGGAATCGTTGGGAACATAGCCCTTATCCACCCAATCCTTGTGACGCAGGGCATATTCACGAAATTGTTCAGTGGCGAAGAGATTTACGATATCGGTGTTCTCATACTGGTTCAGCGTAACGCCATAGGCGTACATGGCGCTGCCGTAGTTTTCCAGGTTGTAGTCGTAGAGCACATTGGAGGTTTCGCCGTTTCCGAAGCAGGTACCGTAGATTTGCGAATTCTGCGCCTGAATATCCGCAAAGATTTCCGCCAGCTGATCTACCGTTACGGGATTCGGCACGGTGATACCCAGCTCATCCGCCATCTGTTTGTTGTAGATAAATCCGCCGGACTGTGCAGGATAGGCATCTGCAGGAATGGCATAAAGCGTGCCATTCACCTTGCCGGCCTCCAGCTTGTCGCCAAAAAGGGCCTGAATGTCAGCGCCCTGGCTGGCCAGCAGCTCATCCAGAGGGAGAAGCATGCCGTCCACCGCCATGTTTACCATGGGCATTGTCAGGCCGGCCATTACCAGGTCGATTTTTTCTCCGCCGGCAATCATCATGCTGATCTTCTGCGCGTGCTCCGGAATACCCACGTTGAGGATTTTGACGCTTACATTGATAGCGGGAACTGTGATGGCGTTGATGGCTTCCTCAATGGCCGGAATATCGGCATATTCGGCACCAAAGGTCACGGTCTCAATCACCACTTCATAAGGTTCCTCCGCGTAGGAAAAAGAAACGAGTCCAAAAATCAGGGAGAGGGCAAGTAGCAAAGACGCGAGTTTTTTCATGGCTGCCATCCTTTCTTGGGATTGTTGATGGCCTTATTATAGTGAAGCGCACTTTGAAGATATAGAAGAATAATGACCACAAATTTACGGTTCATGACATCTTTTTTGCATCCCGTCTGCTGCGTGCCTCGGGCAAAAAGATATCCACCTGCGCGCCTCCCTTGGGAGCATTGCAGAAGGAAAGCCCGGCATTGTGTCCGTAGAGCAGTTCCAGGCGCTCGATGGTATTCTGGATGCCCAGCCCCAGCCCTTCCTGGCGCACCCTGGTCTGCTGGAACAGCCGGATTTTTTCCAGCACATCATCCGGATAGCCTGTTCCCGTATCATGAATGCTGATATGAAGCTGTTCCTTGGCCATCTCAATGCGTACTTTCACGTGGTTCACCATACCGATAACCAGCGAATGCTTGATCGCATTTTCCGCAAAGGTCTGGATGACAATGGGTGGAATCAGCATTTCCAGCAGTTCCTCCGGGCACTGGATGTCATAGGTGAAATTGTCCGGATAGCGAATCTGCTGCAGCTGGAAATAATTTTTCACATGCTCCAGCTCTGCCTCCACGGGCACCAACGGTTCACTGATGTGCGCGACATAGCGGAAATAGCGTGACAGGCACAAGAGCGTTTTTATCATCAATGGATACTGATCCGGCTCCATTGAGTACACTAAATTTAATGTGTTCAGAACGAAATGAGGCTGCATCTGCTGGGTTAAATATCGGATGCGGATTCGTTCGCTTTCCAGCTGCGAGGTATAAGCTTTGGCTTCTGCGTTGGCCACGGCCTCAATGGATCTGTTAAACTGACGGTTCAGTTGGTCAAATTCATAGGAGGTGGCTTTTGTTGGAATGCGGTATTTCGTATTTCCCCTGTCGATTTCCTCAATAGCGGTGGTCAGTTCCCTGAGAGGAGAAAAAATGAGACGCCGCAGCGCAAGCCAGCTCAGCGGGATAATCAGCAGCGTAAGATAGGCAAGCAGCTGCAAAAGCTGAACCGTCTGGGGCAGCGCCACGGCCTGATCAGCCAGCGTCTGCCTTATGATATAGCCTGTGTCTTCAATGGGTACGTCGATAACGTGTCCCCAGGCAGGCATTTCAGCTCCTGCAGGGAGAATAACAAAAGTCCGCAGATCGCTCTCGTTGAGCCCGAGCTCGGTCCACAGCGCATCCAGCTGGACCCAGGCTCCATAGCACAGATCGCGTCGGACAACATTGAAGATCAGAATCTGACCCATGGGGCTTTCCAGAAGTCGCCACCCGTTTATCTGCGTAAAGGGCTCTGCCTTGCTTTTGAGTTGCTCCTTGAACCAGGTGCTGCTTTGATAGTTTTGGCTCCGAACGCCGAAAATGAAAACATCGGCCGTCTGTCCATAGACGTAATACCCAGTAACTGCCGGATACTGAAACTGCCAGTTTTTCATGGAGGTGCTGATTTCGTTCTGACATCTGACGGCCTCATATTGCCGCTCATCTTGCAAAGCTTCGACGCTGGTGCCCATATCCACCAAATAGGAGCTTCCCAGACTGGTGATTCTCTCCTGCGCCTGGGCAAGCTGCCGCGTTATCTCGTCTGCATACATTACCTGAACCTGCCTGTATTCCCTGAGGATGCTGCTCAGCGTGAAATCCTTTAAATAGTTGGTTATGTAAAGCGTTATGACACTGACCAGCATAAATCCCAATACGATAGTAGAAAACAGACGCAACGTGAGTGAGGGCACATGGGATTCTCTGGTCATATGAATCGCTCCCGTCAGCTTTTTGATTTTTATCATAATCCCTTTTTTCGGGGTTGCCAAGATCCCATGTCATGATCTTATGAAAAGAGGTCATTTTTGTGCGATTCCGGCAAAACAGGGTCTGTGCTATAATGAAACAAGGAGGATGGCCATGAAAGTTTTAATTGTGGATGATGAAGCCTACGCCGTAAATGCTTTAACGAACCGGATTGACTGGAACGGCTTCGGCTTTGGAACGCCGCTTTCCGCCCGATCCATGGCGCAGGCCCAAAGCGTTTTTCTTAATGAAAAAATCGATCTGCTTTTGTGCGACATTGAAATGCCGCAAGGGTCGGGACTGGATCTTTTTGAGTGGGTTAAGGCATATTATCCCCGGACGGAATGCATTTTCGTTACCTGCCACGACGAATACTCTTATCTCAGGGCGGCCATGCAGCTGGGAAGCTGCGATTATATTCTCAAACCGGTGGATTATGACCAGCTGAAGGAAACGCTTAAAGAGATCGTCCAGCGGATTGCCCGGCGAGAGCAGTCTGCTTCCCGGCAGCGCATTGATAATCCACTGCCTTTTCGCGCATCTGCCGCATCATCCAACAACCCGTATATCGCCAGCATTATTGCGTATATTTCTGCACACCTGACCGAGCCGATTGCGATTGCAGATCTGGCTGAGATTTTACATTTGAATGCCCAATATGTGATGCGGCTGTTTAAAAAAGAGATGGGATGTCCGATTTTGCAGTACATCACGGCCCAACGCATTGCCCTGTCCGTTCGCTATCTGGAAGAAACCAACATTTCCGTAACCGACGTTGCCGTCTTATGCGGTTTTGACAATTATTCATACTTTACGCGGATCTTCAAACGTTTCACAAACGAAACCCCCTTGAATTACCGGAAAACCGCTCGCGGGAAGAGGTAAATTGCCGGCTTTGCAATGCATCTGGTCATGATTCTATCAATTTTGGTCATCATTTTACTTTTTGTTTCCGGCACGAATGTTTTATGATAAAGGAAAGAGACGGAAACGCGGCATGCGGAAGATGGCCATTACCTGTGTATGCGGATCTGCTCTACGATTTTTATGAAGGAGATTTGAAAGATGAAAAAGATCAGCATGCTTTCCTTTATCCTGGTCTTTGCCCTGCTGCTGGCTGTATGCGGCTGCGCGATTGCGGAAAACGCGCCGCTGAACGATGTTCCCTGTCAGACGGTCACCCTGGCGGAAGATGATCCCGACTATTTTAAAGAACTGTGGGCGGCGGAACTATATAACTACAAGATGATTCGAAATTTCACCACCATGTATGAAGAAGCCGGCTGGGATGCTTACCGCGACAAGTGCGTCAATCTGGACCGCATGGACCCAGAGGCTTTGACCGAGGAGGATCAGCAGGTTATCCTCAACGCCAAGGCGGCCCGCGAGGCGCTGGTGCAGCTGATTCCCTACGACGAGGAAGTTCTGCTGATCTGGGGCGAAGACATGCCCGTTCTCACGGAGGACGTGGAGAGCCAGTTTACCGCGGAGTCTCAGGACAATGCGGATTTCCGCCCCTTCCTCATCCCGTATCTGATGGATGATCCCAGTCAGGCCAAGGGCAATCTGATTCTCATCTCCGGCGGCGGCAATTATCTCCGCGGCACGGAGGCTCAGGATGTGGCCCCCGTATTTGTGGAACTGGGGTATAACTGCTTTTTGCTTCATCGCCGCGTGGCGCCCTACAGCCCCGATGAAATCGCCATGGACCTGCAGCGCGCCATTCGCTATGTAAAATACCATGGCGAGGCCTGGGGACTTGGCGGACTGGATGTGGTCGGTGCTGCGGGTTTCTCCGGCGGCGGCGGAAATGTCTGCACCGTCATTGAAAAGTATTATGGCGATATTACGCCTGACCAGTTTGATCCCGATTATGTATGCGATGAAATTGACGCCGTAAACAGTGATATGCAGATTGCCATGCCGATCTACAGCGCGCGTGCGCTGGAGACGGAAAACCCCAATATTCCGCATCTGTTTATCGCGGTTGGCGAAGCGGACAACTTTGAGGGCAGCATCGCCATGTTCCAGTGGGCGCAGGGGCTTGGCCTGCATCCGGAGCTGCATATCTTCGGAAACGTCGTGCATGGATTCGGCCCCGGAACCGTTGGCACCAGCTCCACTACCTGGACCGAAGCTGCTGACCTGTACATCCAGCACAACCTGCTCAAGATGGAAAAGTATGAAACCATCCCCGAAGAATACACCTTAAAGCAAACCGTTCTGGTGACTTGGTTCCCCAAGGATGTAGGCGATGTTCCCGTAGATGTCTATGTCAACAGCGACCATAGCAAGTTCTTCCTTTCCTTCTACAGCTGGGGTGACGATATTCAGGTGGAAGGAATTCTGGTTGGCGACAATGTGGCGGGCGTGACCTTTGACAGCGTGGGATTCTTTACTGAGGATGCACCTAAAATGTGGGCGCTGACTGACCCCAACGCGTGGACGCCTGTCAAATAACTGAGCAATACAGTTGCTGCGGCAAGAGACATCTTTGATTTTTATTGGTTACAAGGCTCGTAATTCTTATGAATTATGGGCCTTGTCTTATGAAATGGCTCGTTTTATATGCCATGAATACATGTGTGTATATGTCGCCGTCTTCAAATGGCTGGAATTAACTATGATTTTTCGTCGCAAGTGGGGTTCACTGGCAGAGCTGCAGAAAAGATGGAAAGTATGAATCAACATATATATAGAAGGCATTTTGTATGTGCGTCAGGCCGCGTCACGCAAGGCGGGCGGGCAGGGAATCCGCTATGTGTGCGAGGTGGAGGGCAGCATCG
>ENA-ORNY01000603-ORNY01000603.1-human-gut-metagenome-genome-assembly--contig:-NODE-603-length-23840-cov-13.446500_pt1 | contig 23840 bp, 17 predicted proteins | sample MGYA00242122_ERZ509036 | MGnify/ENA primary metagenome ERZ509036 (study PRJEB26280, sample SAMEA2338696) | human gut metagenome | biome: human gut; feature: human-associated habitat; material: faeces... | reverse complement strand
GCGCCCCTGCCCCATGCCCGCAGCCGCCGGGCCGACCGGGCCCTGGTCCTGCTCGGCGCGGGCCTCGTCGTCACGGCCATTTCCTTCTTCGCGCTGCCGGACCGGCCCATCTACTTTGGCATCCTGACCTTTCTCGGGACGGCTGTCCTGGCGACGCTGGCCCTGGAAGGACTCCTGCGCCGCGTGCCCGCCAGGGCCGGCCTCGCCGGGTCGCTCCTGCTCTTTTTGCTCCTGCGGGATCTCAACTTCGAGCGCCTCGGGTTCGAAGGCATCCGCCTGGCGGACCTGCCCGGCGGTTGGTACCGTTACGGCCTGCCGGGAACCTTTTTCGGGTTCCAGCAGGCCAACCTGCCCATGGCGGACTACTATTCCCTCCTGCCGTGGCTGTTCCTGTTCTGGGGAGGCTATTACGCCTGCCGCACCCTGCCGGTCCTGCCGCCCTGGTTCCGCCGCTCCCTGGAGCCCTTCGCCTGGGCAGGCCGGCACAGCCTGCTCCTGTACCTGCTTCACCAGCCCGTCCTCTACGGCCTGCTGGCCCTGTGGTTCCGGTGACGGCAGGGCCGGCACAGGCAGGCCCATACAGGCAGGGTCTGCCCGTTTCCCGCGGGGCGGACTCCACATTCCCGAAATCCTGCGAAAAAATCCGCGGGTTCGCGGGAAAACTTCCTCTTGCAAAAATATCGATAAAAGCGTACAATAGAACAAGCGACAGCCGGGCTTGCGGCGGTTGCCTTTGTGGGGATGTAGCTCAGCTGGGAGAGCGTACGGTTCGCATCCGTAAGGTCGAGAGTTCGATCCTCTTCATCTCCACCACGTCTATCGACGGGACTCCAACAGGGGCCCCGTTTTTTTTATGGCGGGACCTCCCAAGGAAGAAGAAATAATTACTAACAAAAAACTATTGAATTAATAGGCATGATTACGCTATAATACATAAGTACGCGAAATATTCAGACCGATTTCGCGCGTCAAGGCAATCCATGGAAACGGGGGGGATACCCCGGCTGGATGACACGCGCTCGACCAATCCACAAGGGGGAAGAGGAAATTGAGGAAAAAATCATTCAACACCACGGCGTTACTGGTCACGTTGGCGCTAACCGCGCCCGTTTTCGCGCCATCCGCGAGGGCGGAAGACTTTTTCTTTGACAGTCATACGTCCATCAATGGTCTGACTCCCGCGTACAGCGATCCAGGCAGCCGTGACCTGGCCCGCTTTTCCCATCGGGACAGCAATTTGACCCTGGATTGGACCAATGAAGGAAAAGAAGGGGGCATCTCTCGGGGAAGCGGCGTTTCCGCCATCTACAACACGCCCGAAATCACCGCGAAAAATATCACGGTCCTTGCGACCCAAAAGGGAAATCAATTAAACGATAATGGCATCATCTATAGTGGTACCGGCCATGACGGCAAAATCACTGCGACGGAAACCATTACGATTCGGGCCAATGATGACGCTATCTATACGGAATCCAACGATCATCGCGTGGAGATTTCCGGATTCCGGAGGCTGGAACTGGTATCGACGGGAAAGCCCTCCTTCTTCAGTGGAAGCGCGGGATACGCCATTATGAACAATGGCACGAATAACTTTTTGACGATTACGGGCGGCGAAAACAGCGAAATAGAGATGACCAATACGGGGGGAAGGGCGGTCGTCGCCGACAACAGCGACACGGCAGGTTCGACCAAAACGACCCTGACGGCCGATACCATTTATCTCCATGCCAAGGGGTATTACGCCATCGTGCAAACGAAAGCGCACTATGCGTTTACCGGCGGCCAGATCGAGATCAACGGCCGGGAGAAAACCATCCTTACCAATGAAAACGCAAGTGGCACTGCCGTGAGCGCGCAGGCGACGGCGGGAGGCAAAGGCCTCATTGCCATCAACAAGCAGTCCCAAGGGGTCTTGGAAATCACGGGAAAGGTCGCGGCAACCAACGGGACGGCCGATCTTGATTTCGCCGGAGACCACTCCTTCCTCCAGGGAGACATGACGGCGTCCGGCGGAACCGGCAAGATCCTGGCGGGCTTCAACGGCGCGGGTGCCCGGATGCAGGGCGATATCAGCGCTGCCAGGGGCTCCCTGGTCACGGCCGCCTTCTCCGGCGAGGACGCCTCGTTCACGGGGAATCTCCGCGTCGCCGGCACGAGCCGCGTCGATGTTTCCGTCACCCATCACGGCCTTTGGACAGGCAAGGCCGAAACGAAAGACGATGCTATGACGGCGGTCACGCTCTCGAACGGATCCCGCTGGAACGTGACGGAAAACAGCAACGTCTCGTCCCTGGACCTTTCTTCCGGCGCCACCGCTTCCCTTGCCGGCAGTGCCCACCGCCTGGACGTGGGGACCCTGGACGCAGGTGGCGCCCCGGGCCGCTTTGAGCTGGACCTGGCCTACCATGACAATAACGTGGCCACCTATGAAAACGCGGCGGACAGCGATTTCCTCTATGCCCACGGCGGCTCGGGGAGCACTTTTACCGTCCAGCCTACGGCCATCGCGTCCGTCGACGCCATGACCGCGGGCGACAAACTGTATTTCGCCCAGGTCAAGGACGGCGCCGCCGCCTTCACGGTGGACCAGATAGTCCTTTTCCAGAACAAAAACAGCCTCTTCGACAACAGCCTTTCGGTGCAAAAAGAAGCGGATGCCGCCCAAAGGGGCTACGAAGACTGGTTCCTTACGCCGGTCGGGGACGGCAAAACGCCGAACCCCAACGCCTTCACCCCCGGCTCCGCCCACCATGCGGCCGTTGCCGCCTGGCGCGCTTCGGACACGCTGCTCCAACGCTTGGGCGAGCTCCGTTACAACCGGGAAGGGCAGGGACTTTGGGCACGGTTTGTGAACAAGAAGCTGGCCGGGGATGGGAAGGATCCTTTCCGCACGAATCTCCGAACCATCCAGGTGGGCTATGATCAAAAAGACGCCGGCGACAAACGCGACTGGTACTACGGCGGCGCCGTGGAACATACCTGGGGCAGCAGCGACTACGCCGGATACGGCAATGGCAAGCAGCATCTCACGGATGTGGCGTTCTACGCGACGGAAATGGGTAACAAGGGCCATTATCTGGATCTCGTCACGAAAATCGGGCGTCTCGGTTCCGATTATCAGACCACCTACGGCGACCGCGGCGACTTTGACAACTGGGCCTTCAGTACCGGTGCCGAATATGGCCGAAAGAAAGACATGGGCAGCGGCTGGTTCGTGGAACCGCAGGCCCAGCTGACCTACTACTTCCTGCGCGGCGAGGACTATACCACCCAACATGGCGCGATCATCCACCAGGATAACACGGACAACCTCGTCGGCCGCCTCGGCGTCGTCCTTAGTAAAGAATACGCGGGAGACACGAAGAATCCGAACCGGGTCTATGGGAAAGTCTCGGTCCTGCACGATTTTTTAGGCGACAGAAGCCAGACCCTCTCCCAGAATGGGGTCTCTTACGAAGATACCCATAACTTCCACGATACCTGGTATACCGTGGGCATCGGGGCGAACCTCCACTTTGGCGGCCGATATTCCTTCTACGCCGACGCGGAAAAGAATTTCGGCGCCGATGTGAAAGAAAAATACCGCGTGGAAGGCGGCGTGCGTTTTACCTTCTAAGATGCGGACAACTTAAAAGATCCCCGGCCGGCGCAGGATATCCTGTGTCGACCGGGGATGTATGTTTTTATGGACTTGTCGGGCCGAGCCCGCCGCAAGCCGTCCTTATCGTGCCATCATTCTCGCGATTTGCTGGGCCAGGGCGGCCGGGTCGTCGGGAATCATGCCGTCCAGCAGCAGGGCCTGGTCGAAGAGGAGGGCGCAGAAATCTTTGAATTCCTGGCTGTCCTGGCCGGCGCCGTGGGCTGCTTTCAGCTTGTCGAACAGGATGTGTTTCGGGTTCAGTTCCAAGATCCGCTGGGCCTTGAACATGGGCGCGTTGGCGGCGGCGAAGGCCTGCTCCATGGCGAAGGACGGGCCGGCTTCCCCGGCGACGAGGCAGACGGGGCTGTCCTTGAGGCGCGTGGACAACTTCACTTCGTTGACCTTGCCGGCCAGGGCGGCCTGGACATCTTTCAGTAAGGCGTCGTTGTCCTTGGCCAGCGTTTCCGTTTCCTTTTTGGCCGTGTCCGATTCGGCATCGCCAAAATCCAGGTCGCCGCGGCTCAGGGACTGGAATTTCTTGCCGGCGTATTCCTGCAGGGCTTCCAGACAGAATTCGTCCACGGGGTCGAGCAGGAAGAGGACTTCGAAGCCCCGTTCCTTGACCGTTTCCATTTGCGGCAGGTGTTCGATGGCTTCTTTGTCGCGGCCCGTGGCGAAGTAAATGGCTTTCTGGCCGGCGGGCATGCGGTCCGTGTATTCTTTCAGGGTGCAGGGTTTGCCGTCCTTCGAGGTCAGGAAGAGCAACAGGTCCGCCAGCTGGTCTTTTTTCGTGTCCGGGTCGTAGATGCTGTTGTAGACGCCGGCTTTAAGGGAACGGCCGTATTCGTGCCAGAACGTTTCGTATTTCGGACGGTCGGACGCCAACATCTCCTTCAACAAGTTGAGGATGTTCTTTTCCAGGTTTTTGCCGATGACGCGGATCGTGCGGTTCTGCTGCAATAATTCCCGGGAAATATTCAAGGACAGGTCCGGCGAGTCGACGAGGCCTTTGACGAAGCGCAGGTAGTCGGGCAGCAGGTCCTTGCACTTTTCCATGATGAAGACCGAGCGGGAGTAGAGCTGCAGGCCCGGTTCGTATTCCTGGTAGTACAGGTTGGCCGGCGCTTTGCCCGGGATGTAGAGCAGGGCCGTGTATTCGACGGTGCCTTCGGCATGCGTGTGGTAGTAGCACAGCGGATCTTCCCAGGCGTGGAACTGGTGCTTGTAGAATTCCTGGTATTCTTCGGGCTTGATGCTGCTCTTGCTGCGCTTCCACAGCGGCGTCATGGAGTTCAGGGTCTTGTCTTCGACCTTCGTCACAGCCGGCGCCTTTTCGTCGATTTCGCCTTTTTCGTTCTTGCCGGGCTCCTCCAGGGTTTCTTCCATTTTGATGGGGTAGCGGATGAAATCGGAGTACTTCTTGACCAGGCCCTCCAGGGTCCAGTAGCTCGTCATGTCCTGTTCCGCCCCTTCGCCGGCATAGGCTTCGCCCAGATGCAGCGTGATCGCTGTTCCGTGATGGGGCACGCCGGCGGCCTCGATCGTATAGGTCCCGTCGGCCCTGGATTCCCATTTCCAGCCTTCGTCCGTGCCGGCCTTGCGGGTCACGATGGTCACCTTGTCGGCGACCATGAAGGCCGAGTAGAAGCCGACGCCGAACTGGCCGATGAGGTCTTTGTCCGTCGTGGCGGAAGCGTCGGATGCGGCGCCGCCGGCAGACGCCGTGTCCCCACCGGGTTTCGCGGTTCCGTCTGCCGCCTCGCGGGCCAGCTTTTGTGCTTCCTGCAGCTTGCCCAAAAATTCCTTGGTGCCCGATTGCGCGATGGTGCCGATGTTCTTGACCAAATCGTCGCGGGTCATGCCGATGCCATTGTCGGAAATGGTCAGCGTGCGGGCCTTCGCGTCCGGCGTCAGACGGATTGTAAAGTCCGTGTCGCCCTCCAGCAGGTCCGCCTGCGTCAACGACGCGAAACGCAGCTTGTCAATGGCGTCGCTGGCGTTGGAAATCAACTCGCGCAAAAAAATCTCGTGGTTCGTGTAAATCGAATGGATCATCAAATCCAGGAGCTGCTTTGTCTCTGCCTGGAACCGGAACGTTTCCGGCGCCTGTTTTGCTTCGTCAGCCATTATGGTGGAACTCCTTCCTTATGCCTGTATTGGTTCCCTGTCGGCTGCTGGTGTGTTCCGTGCCCGTCCCGGTCCCGTCGGGAACGGTGGGTGGCGCGGCAGCGCGCGTCGGGGGAATCGGTGCAGGATTGGCACTCACGATTGGAGAGTGCCAATCCCGTCTTCCTCATCATACAACAAAAAGGCACAAAAGTCAAAAAGTCATAAGAGATTTCCCGCTTTTTTCAGATGCGTGTCAGCGTGGCGGACGATCCAGCCGGTGACTTCGCAGAAAGCGTCCTTTTCCGCCCGGAATTTTTCCACCTCCCGCCGGACTGCCGCGTCCCGCGGACAGAGGGGCTGGGCGATTTTGTCGGCGTAGTAGCCGACGGACTGATCGTCCAGCCAGTGGTAGGGCGTGACGACGTGGGACAGGGGTTCGTAAAGGGATGGCGCGAGGGAGTAGTACGGGAAGCCCTTGGGGGCGATGGTTTCGATCAAGGTCGGCAACAGGTTCATATGGCTGCCGATGCGCAGTTGGGGGAAGAGGTCCGGCGAAAGGTCCCGGTGGTACATGGCAAAGGACGTGCAGTATTTTTCCCGGACGCTGCATTCCCTGTCGGGGTACAGGGTGCTTCCGAAAGGAATGACCTTGCGGGAGTGGTCGCCCGTGACGAGGATCAGGCTGTCGGGGAAGCGCTGCTGTACTTGTTCGACAAAGGCGGACAGGGCCTGGTCCGTGTACCAGTACGTTTCCAGGTCAGCCAGGAGATTCTGGCGGCGCTTCATGTCGTCAGGCAATTCCTGCGCGACCGGTGCCGGGTCGAAGCCGTATTGCCGAATCGGGATGGTGTACGGGCCGTGGTTCGACGTGGTGTAGACGAGATGGAAGACCGGCGTATCGTCATCCAGGTCGCACATCTTTTGGAACGCCGCTGCGAGGAAGAGATGGTCATAGACGCCGAGCCAGGTGGACGGGGCGTGGGGAGGGCAGATGTCCGGGCCGCCGTAGGTTTCGTCGAAGCCCATGCCCTTGGCGAACAGACCCAGGCTGGCCCAGGACAGGCTGCCGCCGTACCACAGGGCCGTTCGATAGCCCAATTGTTTCAGTTGCCGCGGCAGCGAGGTCAGGGTCTGGCCATCCCAAAAAGGCCGTTTCTCGTTGATTTCCAGGTTGTCGTCGAAAATGCCCGCAATGAGGCTCGTAATGGCCGGCTGGGAGACCAGGCCGGCGGGAAGGAAGTTCGGGATTTGGATCGTATGCGGATTGGCCCGGAACCGTTTGCCCCGGTCGACCAGATGCAGCTGCGCGAAGGCGTCGTCAAAGGGGGCCTGGGTATAGCTCTCGCCGACGATCAGGAAAATGTGCTTCGGCCTGGGAATCCGGGGCCCCGCGGCGGTCCGTTTCAGGGACTCCCACAGGGATCCGTTGTCCGGAACCGGAAAAAAGGGGCGGAGAATCGCCTCGGATTCGGCGTCCTTGTGCCCCAAAATCGTCTGGACCGGCGCCTTGAAGACCATTTCGATGGCAATCAAATCGTCGACGCAGGCTTTGGCGAAAAACATATCTTCCTTGACCACGTCGGGCACCGTGTCCCATTCCGGTTTCCAACGGTGCGACAGATGGCCGCCGTAGCGGAAAAAATAAAACAACAGGACCATGGCGATGACAAAGGCGGCGTGGAAGCCGTAGCGCAAGGTACTGTCGTTGAATGTGGGGCAGGGCAGGACAGGCGTCGCCAGCAGGGCTTTGGTGCCGAAGGCGACGAGGGCCGTATAGGGAATCAGTCCCAGAAGGATGAGCCCGCCGTGGTTCTGGTGGAAAAAGATATCGGCCAGATTCTTTTTGTCGGCGTTTTTCCCCAGCCGCATGGTCGGATTATAGATGTCCTGGAAATGATAGTAGAAAATCATCTTCCCGGCAAAGGCCAGATACAGGACGACGGCGTACACCGTGACAGCGGCTGCCCGCACGGTATCGCCGACAGCCCCGTACGCGGGGAAAAAGGCGCCGGGCAGGCTGACGCAGATCCAGGAGAGCAGGAAGACATAGGCGTTGTAGTCCATGCCCCACCAGAATCCGTACCGGAAGCAGGCCAGCCATTTTTCCTTATGGGACGCGAAGTCTTCTTTCGGCCCGTAGACACGGATAAAAATCCAACGAAACAGGGCACAGAGCAACGGTGCCACGACCATGAGTTTCCAGTCTTGCTGGGAACCGGTGAAAAAGGCAGAAAACATGAAATTTCCTCGATTCGTTAATCGCCTTTTGCGGCGGATTTGCCTTCGTCGGGCAACTCAAAAGGAGACGCTGTTGGGAATTGTTGATGATAGAACTGGCGCATGGCGTCCTTGTCTATTTCCGGAAGATTCATTTTGTAGCTTCACCCTCTTTCTGTCGTGCGGATGAACAAAGGTTCATCACATTGTTTTAGTTGTAACATGACTGCCAGGACAAACCAAAGGGTCCGAATGACAGAGGATAGCCGATACGTAGGTTGGAATGCCCCGAAAAACACCATGCTGGCCAAAAAGGCTGTGAAACAGATCAAATCATAGGGACTGCGTGAGGCAAGCCATCTTTTGAAGGGAGTGAACAGGGAATACAGGTAAAAGTAGATGAGGCCAAGCATGCCGATGGTTCCTGTTTCCGCCAGTAACTGCATGTAATTGCTATGCGCATGGGGAAGATTTTGACTTTCCTGCGGGTATTTGTATCCTTTGTCCTTATAATAGAGCTCCCAGTTATCCAGCCCTACACCGTTTACAGGATGGTCTAGATACATATCGATGCTGGATTTCCAGGTCCAAATACGATCCACGTTGGAAGTGTTGCTGGTTGTATTCAAGGTGGTGGACAGGCGTTGGGAATATTTTGGAGAGAAAAACAAAGTACCCCCGACCAGACAGAGAAGTACCAACGCGAGGGACAGAATCTTTTTGCTGTTCCGCACATAGTAAAACAAATAGAAAGGCGCGGTCAGGGCGCTGACCAAAAAGGCTCCTCTGCCAAAGCAGCCGAACAACCCGGCGATGGCGCTGGCCAACCCGAGCAGTGCAAAGCGTTTTGTGGTTTTGTCTGTGTGGGAGTCCATCAGGAGGATTGCCGATAGAGGAAGAATCATGCAAATAATGGCCGTCAAGTCCAGATAATCCCCATGAAATCCGTTGCCGCGCGCCTTATGCAGCACAAAGAACTGGTAACAGGCTGTGAAACAGTCCCATGAAAAGATGACGAGAAAAGCGGATAACATCCGCAGTAAATACTCCTTTCGTTTCACAAAAGCTACAATCAGGAAGAAAAAGGCGAAGCGGATGATCCATGTGTTAAAAAAGCTGGAAAAAATATGCTTTTTGTTGTCGACATCCACCATGGAAACCAATGTCAGCAGGAAAAAAATCAAGCAGACCTTCATATACTTCCTGGACGCTGGGGAGAGGTCGAAGCGTTTGCCGTTTTTCCACCAAAGATAAAGACCGAGAAGTGCTGCCAACCCTAAAAAGATATTGGAAGGACCGGTAGCCAGACGAATCAGGCAGGCGCCCAATCCAATCAGGACGGCCATGATCACTTCCATTCTTTGGGGACATCCGTAGAAAGATGAGGAGAGGGTTTTTGTTGCCATAGCTGATTTTACCTTATTTTTTTTGCAATTACTGCCTCCAGTAATGCAACCCACTGATTCCAGATGGCGTCAGGAGCGAATTCTCTCATGGAAAGTTTGGCTTGCCTGCCCAGGGAAACGCGCAAATCTCTGTTTTCCATCAACTGCGCCATGGCTTTTTGTAAGGGCGCCACGCCGTCGTCACAAAGAAGACCATCGACTCCGTCATGAATCAACGTGCGGATGGCCACGCAGGATCGATACCCGACACACGGCAAGCCCATGCTCATGGCTTCGCCTAATGCCAGGGGGAACCCTTCATAGGCGCTTGGAAATACGAACAAATCTCCTTGCTGGAGAACCTTGGGAACCTGCTGGGTACGTCCCTTCAGAAACACACGGTTTTTCAAGGCATGCTTGCTGATCAGGAATTCCAGCTCCTTATAGTAGGCCTTTCCGTCTACATCTCCCCACAGTTCCACGTTCCAATCAGGGAATTTGTCCGCCAGCCCCGCAAAGGCCTCAATCAGCAAATGGGGGCGTTTGTGGTTTTGGGAAAGACGCCCAACGAACAAAATTGTGCGCGTCTTTTTCGCCCGATCCAGTTCTGCCTGGTCCTCGAACTGCGGAATTGCATTCCCGATGACGACTGTTTTGACGTTGGGCAAGTGGTTCTGCAGATGTTTCTGATAGGGTTCGATTAAAACTTGGCAAACAGCACTTTTTTCCAGGGAAGGAAGTTCTTTCTTGGGATAAAACTGGAAATAATCTTCCGGGTCGCCGTGACTCATGGTAATGACGGGAATAGATGTCTTTATATCACATAGCAGCAGTTTACTGGAAGCTGGTTGGAAGGAGATAATAATATCCGGCCGTACGGAGTTTAAAATATCTTTTAAGTTGTTCAACAGGAACTTCTCCGCAAAATCATTGTTTACGGTTCTTGCCTTTTTTTTGCTTACCGTTCGAAGAAGTTCGCGTTTTACCTTATAGTACCAGGGAAATGTGATAGACGATCCTTTGTAATGGCGAACATCATAGGTAGGAATCGCATGGTTCACAGGATAGAAAAATTTTCCTTCTTTCTCATCACTATAGACAATGGTGACACGATTCCCTCTTTTGTGCAGCTCCTGAGCCAACAGACAGGTCACCTTTGCCAAACCACCGCTGTCTTCGACCATCTTTGTCAGGTTTGCCAGCAGGATATTCATAAAATAAGTGTCTCCTCCTTGCGTTGGATGTTCCTCAGTGTTCCTTCAATATATTCCGAATTAACCGTTCGTGACTGTATTCTTCGTTGGCAAGGGCCAGGTTCCGTTCGTAGACCTTCGCGTTCTTGATTAGATCGTCTACAAAGGCGACGAGCTGGGCGGCAAACGTTTCGGGACTGCGTAAGTCGACGGCCATGCCGATCTTGTATTTTTCCAAAACTTCCGGGTTTAATTCCGGCGACGACAGGACCGGTTTATAGAATCCGATAGCCGTAAAGAGCATAGCGCCCCAATGGTAGCGGTACCGTTCCGCCGCATAGGGCATCATGATGGCATCGACGCTCAGGAGGGCCTTTTGCCATTCCAGACCGATCAGGTTTTTGTGCCAGAAGGTGATGTTGTCGTATTGCCGGTATTTTTCGGCAATTTTGTCAAAGAGCTCGCCGTCTTCCGGTTTCGCTGTCGCTCCCTGTACAATCAAATGGACGGGCACATGGAAGCGGGCCTTTACAAAAGCGTCGAGAAAAAAACCAAGGTTCTTTTCTTTTCGGAACTGACCGAAAAAACCGATGGTAAGAGGCGGCCTGAAAGCCAGTGTTTTGCGGACCGGCAGCTCCTGCGGCTTGAAGACCGGCGGGGCAATCAGGTCGATGTTCGTCAAGCCGCTGTGCTGGAAATCATCGCGCAGGGTAATCACCTTTAACCGTATGTTGGAATGATGTCTGATTTTGCGGGCCTGGGCTTCGAACTTCGGTTGTTCGTGCGGGTTGATGCCGTGGAAAAGGAGATAGAGGGGCACCTTCGTTTGCAACAGTTTGCTTTTGCGCAGCGTGCGGATGTATCGCCAGGTGGACGTCGGAATGACAATGGCGTCGCACCGCCCCTGACAGGTTTTTTCAAACGCCGCGTCAAACCATTGGACACGCCTTTTTTCACGGATCAGGGATAGCCACAATTTTTTGAGCCTTCCCGCTCCGGCATAGGTGACGACCTCTCCGCCTGACAGATATTCGACGGCGCAGTGGTAATCCATCTTGAACGGAAACTTTTCCGGTACGAAAAAGACCGGTTCATGTCCCTGCCGTTTCAGTTCTTCGACCAGAATCCGGTCGAATTCCACTTCGTGGCCGGCAGGCATCACGATAGACTCCAGGATCGCGACTCTCATTGGCACACCTCAAAGCTTTCCATTATCTTTGTACAGATAATACAGCTTGACATATTTATTCATGGTATAAAAATAGTGGTTCACCGATAGGACCCAGCCCATCTTTCCGTCCAAAAAGCCAAAATCCAGGATGTACACCTTAAAAAAGGCCCAAAGAGGGCGCAGGACGACATCGGAGAAGAAGTGACACGATTTATGTTGCTCTTTGTATTTTTCGGCAGCCAAATCTGTGTAATGATTCAATTTATGAAGATACTGGGACCAGTTGTCGTATGTATAATGATACATCGTTTCCTGAAGCTTCCGATTGGGATAAGGCGTGACGATTTCCTGGTGGACGAACCCTTTGACGTAGGAACCTTCGGCAGGGAACAGGCGGTTGACATAATCCGGGCGCAGGACGCCGTGCGTGGCATGATTGTGGTGGAACCGGTTGACCCGCTTGATCCAGTAGGCGTTCCGCTCCCCTTTTTCCACCGTGGCGCGGATTTCCTTGGCCAACGGCTCGGAAACGCGTTCGTCCGCGTCGATAAAAAAGACCCATTCGTACGTGGCCGCCTGAATGGCGAAGGTCTGCTGGCCGCCCCAGTCGCCGTTCATCGCCCGCTGGACGACACGGGCGCCCAAAGACTCGGCGATTTCCTTCGTGCGGTCCGTGCTGAAATCGTCGATGACCAGGATCTCATCGGAAAATGCAACGCTGGCGATGCAATCCGCCATGTTCCTCTCTTCATTTTTCGCCAAAATCAACGTCGAAATCTTCGCCATATCGTTCACGCTCCTGTCTTTTGATACATCTCGTACCATTATAGCATAAGAAGATTGCCACCGCCCACGCTTCCCTGTCTTTTCTTTCCTTTTTCCGTTGACTTTTTCGTTTTGCTGGTCTATGCTTATGTTAACACAAGAAATAGAAAGGTTAACGAACTGGACGCTTCCCCCGCAGGGAGTGTTGGGGGCCTGTGCCCCCGGGAGCGCCGCCCCGCGGGCAGGTCTTCCCTTCGCCCTGGTTCGCCGACCGGACAAGGAGCGCGATTGCCATGAAATACGGAAAAACCCGTGACATTGTATTTTGCGGATTGTTTATCGCCTTGATTACTCTGGGAACCTTTATCCGGATTCCCATCGGCAACGATTTCTACACCCTGCAGTTCCTCTTTACCCTGCTGGCGGGACTGGTGCTGGGGCCCCGCCTGGGCGCGCTGGCCGTCGGCGCGTACGTGCTCCTGGGCCTCCTCGGCGTCCCTGTCTTTGCTTCCGGCGGCGGGCCGGGCTACCTTGCCCAGCCGACCTTCGGGTATCTGGTTGGCTTTATCGTCCAGGCCTGGTTCTGCGGCGCTGCCGCGCGCCGCTGGAACGCCCGCTCCGTCCGGGAGATGCTGCTGGTCAACCTGGGCGGCATGGCTATCGTCTATTTCTTCGGCCTTGTCTGGTTCTACATCTCCTCGAATTTTATTATCCACGCGCCCGTTTCCGTCTGGTGGGTGATCCTTTACTGCGGGATCCTTCAGGTGGGACCGGATTTCGTCCTTTGTGTGGTCTCGGCCATGCTGGCGGCCCGGCTGGAATCGGCCGGCCTCTGGCTGACCCGCCCCACCGCTTCTGTCGCCAAACCGTAACCGGTATGCCATAGCCCAAAAGCCGCCCCGACGGGAAGGAGTTCCCCGTCGGGGCGGCGTCGTTTTAGTGCCCCAGGAGGGCCGCGATCAGGCCGGTCCGGTTCGTGACACCGTATTTCTGGTAGATCCGCGACATGGTCTTCTTGACGGTCACTTCGGCCAGGCAGTATTCTTCGGCGATTTCCCGATTGGTCTTGCCGGCGGCGACACACTTCACAAAGGCCTGTTCCCGTTTCGTCAAAAGTACGGGCTGGAACGTTTCGGTGCGGAGCTTGTGCATCTGCAGGGACAGGATCGCTTCGGCCATCCTGCTCAGGTTCGGGTCGAAGCTGAGTTCCTGCAGGTAGGGTTCCAGGATTTCCCGGTATTCCGCGAAGGGAAGGATCACGTTGTCCGCCTTGGCCTCACGGAGGATCTTGCGGAGGAGGGCCATGGCGGCCTTGCCATTGCCGAGCTTGTCTTCGGCGGCTGCCAGGATGATGTTGTCGTAGAGGCGGTTCTTTTGGGACGAGTAATCCGACGGCGAAGGAGGCGGCGTTTCGTCGGTAAACGTGACGGTGGAATATTTGCCTAATTTCAGCAGCAGTTGGCGGCGTGTCGTGCGGCGCATTGGCTCGATGGCCGGATAATGGGGCATGGTGACCAGTTGGTCCAGTTCCTTCTGGATCCGTTCCCGCGGCGTTTCGACGATACTGCAAAGATAGGCGGCGATGATGTGCAGATTGTTCGCCCACAAAGGGGTTTCCGTCTTGCTCATCAACTGGTGGAGGATGTTGCTGAGTTTCCGGCATTCTTCCGGGGTCTGTTTACCCTGGAAGGCGAGGATGCGGGGCATCAGGAACATGGCAACACAGCCCCCTTCCTGCTCGTCCGGCGTCCGGAAATCCGTCTGGAGAAAACTGCTCATCAGGGAGGCTGCCACATCGAGCTTGCCGGTCAGGTACGCGTATTCCCCGTCCAGAAGGGTTTTCCAGAGAGGGACATCCACATCCTGGATGGCCTTGCCGCAGGCCTCGAAGATTTTTTTGAGGGCGGCGCAGTTTTTTCCAGGGAGCCGCTGCGGCGGTAATAGAGGGACAAAGGACTGCAAACGCCCCGCGTGACGACGGTGAAATATTCCCGGGGCAGTTTCACCAGGTGTTTCTGGGCTAAGGCGGCCGCTTTTTGGAAGAACGGCAGCATGGCATCCAGGTTGGGCACGGCAAGGGCTCCTTCCAGGATCCAGAAGGCGATTTCGTCATAAGGACGGTACGCGTAGGAGGCAGGTACGTCGGCCATAAAGTTTTCCAGTCCTTCTTCGGCTTCGGAGTTTTCCAGGTTCAGCACGATATAGAGAAGCACCTGCAGGCACGCGTCCATATGGTGCAGTTTGACCGCCATGGGAATTTTCCGGGCCGTGTTGAGGACGGCGTCCGGGGCATAGTGGGAAAGGAGCTTCAAGCCTCCCCGGTGGACAGCCTCCAGCAGGATGTCGCCTTCCTTTTCCACCATTTTTCGGGCTTCTGAGAAGGCGGCGTCCCAATCCTCTTCCTGCAAATACCACAGGGCCGCCTTGCGGCGCATCCAGGAACGGAGGAAAGGGGTCAGGCGGTGGGAGCGCTGCTGCAGGATCTGCTGCAGCAGGGGATGAAACGTATATGTATCGGGACCGGCCGCGAAGAGAAGATGGGCCAGGAATCCGTATTCTTGCCGGAGCGTTTTGCTGTCCGGGAAATCACCCTGGTAGAAACGGGCCGCCGCGAAAGAGAACTGTTGGATATAGGACAAAAAGACCAGGGTTTCCTGGATCCTTTCGGGAATCCCCTGCAGGAAGGCATCCACTTCTTGCAGCAGTTGGGCCTGGTCTGTCTTGGAGACCGTGCCCGTCTCGAAATTCCGTAATTTGCGGTACGTGGAGAGGCCTTTTTCGAAGGGCATGAACTCGTCTTTTTCCAATCCTTTGTAGGCAATGGACTGGTGCAGATAGGAGATCTCCCATTCCCGCGGGGCTTTCTCGCCCGTGCGGCGGAAAATAAAGGTGCACCGCTGGTACTCATGGAGCAGGAGTTTGTCCTTCGAGTCGGTCGTGCAATCGCTCATACCCTGGCCGAGCCAGACGCCGGGAGCCAGCTCCATGGCATCGTAGCGCTGGTTGGTCATGTGGAAGGGAATCATGTCCCCTTTCCGGGCTGTCTGGTAGAAAGGGAGGACGTTCTTCTTTCCCTGTGCCGTCATGTTCTCCATCCCGCCCAGCCAAAGGATGTCGGAAGCCATTAGCTCCAACAGGAGGCGGACATCTCCCTTTTCAAAAAAATCCACCAGGAGGGTCCTGGTCAGTTCCAAAATCTGTTCTCTCTCGTTCCCCATAGTCAAAGATCACCTTCTTTGGCGCGTCATGAGAAGGAAGGGAAAAGGAAGCCTTCCCGTGAAACGCGGTATTTCTGTTTCCGTGACAGCCGGGGCAGATGCCGCCTGTCCATGATGTCCTTTGATATACGTGTATCTATTATAACAAAAAAACAGAAAAAGTGTACACTGTTCTCCTCCCCGGACAAAAATAAAAGGAAAGAATCCCCCCGCTCACGCGGGAGGATCCTTCCTTTTCCCTATGAAATTGTCAGTGTCTGTTGACACCGGGGGTAGCGCCAGAACGGTTTGTTATTTGGTTTTGGCATTGTATCTGGCAGCCATGGCCTGCAGTTCCGGTTTGAATTCTTCTACCAGTTCGGCGTCCGCTTTTTTGCCTTCCATCAAGGCGTTGTAGATGATTTCCGCCATTTCGTAGCGGGTCATGGTGCGGTCGCCGTGGTATTTGCCGTCTTCGAAGCCCTGGATGATGCCGTTGCCGGCCAGTTTCGTCACGGCTTCATAGGCCCAGTGGTTCGCTGCCACATCGGGGAATTCCTTGGACATATCGGGGTTGAAGACCGAGTAGAACGCGTCCAGACGGGTTTCAAGCATTTCGATGTGTCTTACCAGATCTGCCCGATCCTGTTTGCTCACGCGGGCCGGTTTGCGGTCCAGTTTGAAGGTCACGCCGCCGCCGACCAGGTTTTCGCCATTCCCGAAGGAGGTGGAGACGTTGAACATGACGTTGTCCACAGGACGGTAGAACAGCCCTACGGCACCGGCGGTTTCGCTGCGGTAGTTGCCGAGCGACGCTGCCACGCTCAACTTGGAATCTTCGTCAAAGTCCAGCGGATGCAGGTTCGCCATGGCGGCTGCGTTGGCGCCGACCTTGTCCACGCGGGTTTCGAGTCTGTCGAAGCGCTGGTTGGTCTGGTACAGCTGCGCGCCGTTGACGGCATCCGTGCTGTTGGCGGAAAGTTCGCCAGGAGCTACGTTGGTAATCTTCTGGTTGTTGGCGTTGATGCCGTTTTCGTCGATGTAGGTCTTGTCCCCTACCTTGTAGGACTTGGCCGTTACGTCGCCGGCTACGGTTGCATTGCCGCCGACGGACAGGTCTTTGTCCATGGTTACGTTTTCACGGAAGGTGGCCGTTCCCTTGACTTCGGTTTCGTTCAGCGTGGTCTTGCCGGTGACATCGAGGGTGCCGGTCACGGCCGCGTTGCCGCGGACGCCAAGGTCTTTCAGCACGTCGGCGTAATCCATTTCCGTACGGTGGTCTCCGGCGTCGTTCGTCAGTTTCGTCTTGCCGTCGGTCGTGGTGACGGTCGTGGTGCCAACTTTGTCCTTAATGGAGACCGCGGCCTCGTTGGTGATGTTCGTGGCTTTCAGGCTGCTGTCGCCGGTCACCTCGGTGGACTGGTCGCCGCCGATGGTGTTGGTCTGATCACCCGTAATGTCGTTGGTCTGGCTGCCCGACACGGTCGTGGACATATCGCCATTTACGGTGTGTTTTTCTTCCCCGGTGACGGTGGTTTCCAGTCCGCCGTTATAGGTTTCGGTCTTCTTGCCGGTTACCGTTTCTTCGCTGGTACCGGTTACCGTTTCATTCTTGTTTCCGCCGATGGTATTGGTCTGATCGCCCGTCACGGTCGTAGCCATATTGCCGCCCACCGTGGTGGTCAGGTCTTTGCCGACCGTATTGGTCATGTTTTCCGTAGCGGTGTTCACCAGGTCTTTGGCGGTATTCGTAATGGTGCCGTTTTCGGCCTTATTGGTGATATCCGTAGTGGTTTGTTCCGTAGAAGTGGTATTGGTGCCGTCGGTTACCGTGCTGGTGATGCTGTCCAGCTTCTGTTCCACGGAAGAGGATTCCGTGCCGGCCGCGTTCTTGATTTCCTGGAGGAGCGCATCCACTTTCTGCCGGAAGGTGGACGTATTGCCGTCGTCATCGGTCACGACATCGCTGGATTCCGTTGCCGACTGGGAAGCTACGTTGGTTTTTGCCCCATCCTTCACGGTATCGGCCATGGAATACTTGTTGTCACCACCCTGTTTCATGGTGCGTTCCGCATGGGCCTGCGGATGGTCGCCAACATCGGCAATCTTCTGGCTGATTTCGTCGGCGGAAAGGACGCTCGTGCTGATGGATTCGTCATCCCGGGCATACTCGTTACGTCCTTTTTCATTAAACGTCGATTCAGAAGTCAGTTGTTCCGGACCAGCGTTAAAGTTCTTGGAATGGACTTCTCCACCGGAGATTACCGTAAAGTTATTGGCATCCACGCGGCTGGCCAGGGTCCCGGCATTGAATTCGCCGTCTACCTCCAAATTGCCGCCAATCGTGGCATCGCCAGTAGTCTTTACGGTTGCGGCTTCAATGGATCCGACGTTGGTCAGGTTGCCGCCCTGTAAGGTGGCCGTGCCATCGGTAATGCTGCTGCCCTGGACCTTGCCGGTGGCAACCATATCCCCGTTGATGCTGGTTGTTCCGTTAACGGTCAGGCTGCCTCCGCTGATATCGCCCGTCACGGAAAGGCTGGCCCCCGTCAGGGCTCCGTTTGCGTTGATATCGCCAAGGGCAGAGATGTTGCCCGTCGAAGTTACGGTGCCACCGGTTACGGTACCGCCGGTGATGGTTCCGGTCGTGTTGATGTTGCCGTTGGTGATGGTCGCCGTGCCATCCGTCAGGGTAGCGCCTTTCACGGTTCCCGCGCCGGCATTGATGTTGCCACCCTTGGTGCGGAGTTCTCCTCCCTGGGTGTTGATATTTCCGCCGCCGGTCTGGATTACACCGCCATTGGTCTTGATGGAACCACCCTTGGTTGCCACGTTGCCCGCGGTATCCACGGTGAATTTGCCGTCGGCGCCTTTGATGCTGCCGTCCGCGTTGAGGGCTGCCTTGGCCGCCGCGGCAGTATCGCCGCCGGCATAGAACCCGTTGGCGTCCTGGACGGTGCTGTTCAGGCCTACTTTAATTCCGTTTTCACTGAGGGTAATCTGGTTTTCGCCGCCCTTGTTCAGTACCAGCTGGGTCGCCGCTTCTTTGTTCCAACCAATTTCCCCATCGGCATTCACGCTGGTGGTAACCTTTTGCAGGACACCGTTGTCATCGAGGGACAATCCGCCGTTCACCGCGCCGTTCAGCGCCGTATCGGCTGCGGCCCGAGTCGCGGCTTCCTTTTCATCCGCTGCCTGACGGGCGTCGGCTTCCTTTTCATCCGCTGCCTGACGGGCGTCGGCTTCTTCTTTGATTTCTGTATGCAAAGCCGCATCTTCCGCATTCAGGGTATTGAACCCATCAACTACGGCCGTGTTCAGGGCGGAAAGGTTTTTGCTCACCTCGCCCAGCACCGTATTGGTACTGACGATTTCCGAATTCAGTTTGCTAATGTTGCCGGCGTTAGTCGCAATAGCGCCGGTATTCGTCGCAATGTTGGCCGTGTTGGTCGCAATAGCGCCGGTATTAGTCGCGATATCGGCCTTGTTGGTGGCGATATTGTTCGCATTGTCTTCAATCTGGTCGCTATGCGTGTAGACCAGCTCGAAAGCCTGGTTCACACCGGAGGCCGTGGTCCCATCCCTCAGGGTGACCACATTATCCGTTCCGGAAACAGTCGCCGCATTGACGGCAGGAGGCGCGGCTGCCAACGCGGCCGGCATCCCCGTACTCACGACAACAGCGGCTGCCAATGCGGCCATGGCGGCCTTGGCATACCCTTTGCGTGCGTATTCCGAGACGACGATATACGCATGCCGGACTTCACTCCAAATGACACTGTACGTTTTGTTCATAAGACAACTCTCCTTTCGCGACACTGACAAAATCTACAGGAAGGGAAAATGAAAAGGGACGCGGGGATTCGCAGATACGATTCGGAGAGGAAATCTGCCCAACCCCCAAAACGGAATCGACGAGGATGCCAGAAGAGACTGCTTCCAGCCTCTTCGAGGTATTTTTCCTCTCCAGGACCTCACCAATATTATAAATTTTTTGAAAATTTCTTGATAGCATACGCAAGCATACTCTTTTTTTGATACAGTATATCCGCGAGTCTATTTTTTGAATTTTCGCAATATACTTTGGTATAAAGGACAGGGTCGGAAAGAAAAATAGCCCGTCATGGTTATCCAATGTAACCATGACGGGCTATTTCCAGTCTTTCCTTTTGGTCCGGGTATGCTGTCCGGACGGTGCCAAGCCCCTGCGGGAGTTACAGGACGCCTTTGCCTTTCAGCCAATCCTCCACGGCTTCTTTGGTGGGCGGGTTGACCAGAAGCTCGCTGCATTCGCCGTTGTGGATTAGCAGGAGGCTCGGGATGACTTCGATGTGGTACTGTTCGGCCAGGGGGCCGTCGTTGTCGATGTTGACGCCAGCAAAGTCGACCTTGTCGTCGATTTCCATGGCCAGCTGGCCCAGGGCGGGTTTCAGTTTTTCACAATATTTGCACCAGGGGGCGGAAAAACCGACGACGACCGGCTTGGGGCTTTGCAGGACTTCGTGTTCGAACGTGGCGGCGGTAACCATTTTGAATGCCATAAGTGTTCTCCTTTGCTGTCAGGGATGCTTGCGGGACGACGGGCAGGCGGACGCCTGCCCGGGGAATCGGGCGGATTATTTCCCGGGGAGGGGAATGAGGTCACAGCCCATGTAGGGACGCAGGACTTCGGGAACGACGACACTGCCGTCTTCCTGCTGGTAGTTCTCCAGGATGGCGGCGACCGTGCGGCCTACGGCCAGGCCGGATCCATTCAGGGTGTGGACGAATTCCGGCTTCGCCTTGGCGTCGCGGCGGAAGCGGATGTTCGCGCGCCGTGCCTGGAAGTCGAGGAAGTTGGAGCACGAGGAAATTTCGCGGTACCGGTCGGCTTCGGGCAGCCAGACCTCGATGTCGTAAGTCGTGGCGCTGGAGAAGCCGATATCTCCCGTACACAGGCGGACGACATGGTAGGGCAGGCCCAGGATCTGCAGGGCCTCCTCGGCGTCGTTCGTCAGGCGGTCCAGCTCTTCCCAGGACTGCTCCGGTTTTGTGAATTTGACCAGCTCGACCTTGTTGAACTGGTGCTGGCGGATGAGGCCGCGCGTATCCTTGCCGGCGCTGCCCGCTTCGGCGCGGAAGCAGGCCGTGTAGGCGCAGTACTTGAGGGGCAGGTCGTCGCCATTTAGGATTTCGTCGCGGTGCAGGTTCGTGACGGGGACTTCGGCCGTCGGGATCAGGTACATATCCTGGCCTTCGACCTTGAACATGTCCTCGGCGAACTTCGGCAGCTGGCCCGTGCCGATCATGCTGGCGCGGTTCACGAGGAAGGGCGGGAAGAATTCCGTGTAACCGTGCTTACTCGTGTGCAAGTCCAGATAGAAATTGATGACGCTCCGTTCCAGGCGGGAACCGAGGCCCTTGTAGACCGTGAAGCGGGCGCCGGAAATCTTGTGGGCCCGGTCGAAATCGAGGATGCCCAGCAGTTCGCCGAGCTCCCAATGGGCGCGGGGTTTGAAGTCGAATTTGCGCGGTTCGCCCCAGCGGCGGACTTCGGGATTGTCGGCGTCGCTCTTGCCATAGGGGACGTCGTCGGCAGGCAAGTTCGGAATGCTCAGCAGGATGTCCCGCAGACGCCCGTCAATGGTTTTCAGCCGTTCGTCGTCGGCGGAAATCTTGTCGCCGATGGCGCGCACCTCAGCCATCTTCGCTTCCGCGTCCTGGCCGGCCTTTTTCAGCAGGCCGATTTCCTTGGATGCCGTGTTGCGCTCATTCTTCAGGGCTTCCACCTGCTGTGTCAATTCCCGGCGTTCCTTGTCCAGGGCCAGGAATTCGTCCAGATTCAGGTCCCCGTTGCGTTTGCGGACCCCTTCGATGACCTTTTCCGGATTCTCACGGACAAACTTCATATCTAACATCGTGCATTCCTCCCACCTGTGAATTCATAGTTGTTTCTGCATTCATTTATTGTATCGCACCGGGCCGCCCGGCGTCAACTGTGCCGAGCCCCGGCGCGGGGCTGCCGGTCCGGAAATAGAAAAATTCCCTGCCGCGCTGGCGACAGGGAATTCCCATACATCGGTCTTGCTCAGTCTGCGGTGAACGGCAGCAACGCAACGTTGCGGGCGCGTTTAATCGCAGAGGTCAGCTGGCGCTGGTGTTTGGCACAGCAGCCAGTGATGCGGCGCGGCAGGATTTTGCCGCGTTCCGTGATGTATTTATGCAGCTTGGCGACATCTTTGTAGTCGATGCCTTCCGCTTTATCCACGCAGAAGCTGCATACTTTTCTTCTCGGTCTTCTGCCTCTTTGCATTTTCATTACGCTGTATCCTCCTGTTGTCAGAACGGAACGTCTTCGTCAAAGGGGACGCTCGTGCCCAGACCGCTCATGTCGGACTTAGCCGCGCCGGCACGGGGAGCCGCGCCCATGTCGCCCGCAGGCGCAATGTGGCGGTTGGCACTGTCGGCTTTGCGCTCGACGAATTCCACGTTGTTGGCGATAATTTCCGTCACCCAATGGCGATTGCCGTCTTTTCCGTCATAGGAACGGATCTGCAGGCGGCCTTCCACCAGGATACGGTGTCCCTTTGCCAGACTGTTTCCGCATAATTCCGCAGCCTTTCCCCATACGACGACGGGGATGAAGTCTGCCTCACGCTGGCCTTCCTGATTCAAAAAAGGTCTGTCGACTGCGACCGTGAACTGGCAAACGACCTTTTGGGTCGGCGTATAACGCACTTCCGGATCACGGGTCAGCCGCCCCATGATAATAACTTTGTTCATAAGTTACCTCCTGGATCAGATGTCCTTTTTAATAATCATGTGGCGCATCACTTCGTCGGTAATCTTCATTACACGATCGAGTTCCTTGACAGCGGCGGGTTCAGCAGAAAAATCAACGAGTACATAATAACCTTCTGCCAGATCATCGATCAGGTAAGCGAGTTTGCGCTTGCCCCAACGATCCGTCTTGTCGATGACAGCACCATTATTGGTCAGAAGCTTTTCGAACTTGGCGACAACCGCGTCAATCGTTTCGTCTTCCACCGGTTTAATGATGTACATGACTTCGTAAGCTCTCACGAAATCACCTCCTCCTCTGGACTTTCGGCTCCCCTGTCGGGAGAGCAGAAGAAGTAAAATATTGTGCTATATGCAAGCCTAGTTATAATATCACTTTGCCCCCGGTTTGTCAATGGGGCGGCAACGCCTCACGGCAGCTGCGCGAAGACGGCCCCGATGGCGTCGTGGATCACCAGGTCGGCTCGGCTGTCGGCGGCCGTGGCGGTCTTGTTTACCAGGACGAGATGGCTGCCCTGGAAATAGCGGATCAATCCCGCCGCCGGATAGACGACAAGGCTCGTGCCGCCGATGATCAGCAGGTCCGCCGCCGCAATGTCCTCCACGGCCGCTTCTAGGATGTCCCCGTCCAGGGCTTCCTCGTAGAGGACCACGTCGGGCCGGACGGGGCCGCCGCAGGCGTCGCAGCGGGGCACGCCCGTGCTTTGCAGGATATAGGACAGGGGGAAGGCCTTTCCGCAGTGTTCGCAGTAGTTGCGGTGGACGCTGCCGTGCAGTTCCAGTACGTTTTTACTGCCGGCCTTCTGATGAAGTCCGTCGATATTCTGGGTAAGCACTGCTTTGATTTTTCCTTCTTTTTCGAGCCTTGCAAGCGCCGTATGCACCTCGTTCGGCCGGGCGTCGGGATAAACCATATATTTTTTGTAATAGTCGTAAAAATCTTTCGTGCGACGCACGAAGAACGAGTGAGATATTATCCTTTCGGGAGGAAGCCCCCATTCGTTTTCGGTATTGTAAATTCCGTTCGCGCCGCGAAAGTCGGGAATGTTGCTTGCCGTCGATACGCCCGCGCCGCCGAAAAACACCGCGTACCTGCTGTTATCAATTATTTCTTTTAACGTGCCCATAGCGATATTTTAGCACCGCAAATCATTATTATCAAGCGAGCCGTATCGAAAACGGCGATTTTTGCGAAAAACTGCCCGCTGTTTAAAACAGGTTTGCTTTTCCTTAAAAAACCTCTTAAAAACGCTTGCTACAAATTAAATCTTGTGATATATTTTTATCGAACTTAAAAGTTTCTCCGATGGAGCATGGTGTAGTGGCAGCACATAGGCCTCTGACTCCTATGGTGTAGGTTCGATTCCTACTGCTCCTGCC
>ENA-ORNY01000600-ORNY01000600.1-human-gut-metagenome-genome-assembly--contig:-NODE-600-length-23909-cov-3.040077_pt1 | contig 23909 bp, 20 predicted proteins | sample MGYA00242122_ERZ509036 | MGnify/ENA primary metagenome ERZ509036 (study PRJEB26280, sample SAMEA2338696) | human gut metagenome | biome: human gut; feature: human-associated habitat; material: faeces... | reverse complement strand
CCGACGTGGAGATGGCCAGCGTCGGGCACGTGCCGAGCACGAGCACGAGCACGGGGTTCTCCTTGATGAGGCCTTTCAGAAAGTTCTGTAATTTGCTCATTGCTGCGCCTCCTTTACAAGCTCAAACGCCTCGAACGCGGTCTCGACACAGCCGCGGTAGGCGGTGGAGGTGATGGTCGCGCCGGCCACCGTATCCACGGCGATGCTGCCGGATTCCGACATATCGGCGGGCATCAGTTCGATGGCCTTGGAGCCCACGCCCTCGGTCTCCCCTGCGCCCTCGGCGGTCACGGCGGTGATAGCCCCGTCGGTCAAAGTCACAGTCACGGTCACATCGCCGCCAAAGCCCTTGGCCGTGCCGGTGAAGTCGCCGCTGACTTCAGCAGGAGCGGCTTCGCCCAGTGCGGCGCCGGTCATCACCAACATAATGGCGGTCAGGATCGCAAGAATGCGCTTTTTCATGATGGTCCTTCCTCCCTGGTAAAATTGATGATTTTTTAACCAGCGCGTAGTATAGCATGTTTCTCCCGGTGAATCAAGGGGAATTTATCCTATCTTTCACTTCACATCAGATTTGATATTGCACAGGAATTTCACTTTTGGAAGAAAAAAGACAATTTTATAACAAGTTCTTTTCCCTTTCCTTCTTCTGCAACTTTTTCCATCCAGGAATTGCAATTCCCGCCTTAGCGTGCTAAACTAATGCACAGGCCTTTTTGGGGCCGTGCCATATTATAAGGAGATGATTCCTCTCCATGGTGGAAAAATGGAGCATCCCTTATCCCGCCTACACGGGTGAGGAGCCGCGCAATGTATATGTGTACCTGCCCGACGGAATGGACGGGCGGGAGCGGCTGCCCGTACTGTATATGTTTGACGGGCACAACGTGTTTTTCGACGAGGACGCCACCTACGGCACCTCCTGGGGCATGGGCGCCTACATGGACGAGACGAACACCCGCATGATGATCGTGGCCGTGGAATGCAACCACAGTCCGGATAACGGCCGGCTTTCGGAATACTCTCCCTTTTCCTTTGATGACCCGCATTTGGGCCATGTGACGGGCCGGGGGCAGGAGACGATGGACTGGTTCACTCAGGAGCTCAAACCCCTGATCGACCGGCGCTACCCCACAAAGCCCGGCCGCACGCATACCTTCATCGCCGGCAGCTCCATGGGCGGGCTGATGAGCCTGTACGCGGTCCTGTGCTACAACCAGGTGTTTTCGCGCGCAGCGGCGCTGTCGCCCTCCCTGTGGGTGGCCCCCAAAAAGCTGACCCAGCTGATCGACGAGGCGGACATCCGGCCCGGCACGGTGGTCTACATGGATTACGGCGCGAAGGAGATGCGCTCGCGCCGGCATATGCGGCGCGCCTTTGCCACCGTGGGCGGGCGGCTGATCGAAAGGCGCGTGCTGCTGACCAGCCGCATCGTACCCCACGGAGAGCACAGCGAAGCGAGCTGGTCGCGCCAGATTCCCTTTTTCATCAACACGTTGCTCTACGAGCAGTCCTGAAGGGGGTGTCTCTCCAATGCAGACGGAGTATTACCGGGAGTACAGCCCCTCGCTGGGGCGCGACATGGAGATCAAGCGCTACGGCCACGCGGGCCGGCCGGTGCTGTTCATCCCCTGTCAGGACGGCCGCTTCTATGACTTTGAAAATTTCCACATGACCGACGCCTGGGCCCCCTGGATCGACGCCGGTCGCGTGATGGTCTTTTCCATCGACACCATTGACCGCGAAACCTGGTCCGACAAGGGCGGCGATCCCCACTGGCGCATCCGCCGCCATGAGCAATGGATGGACTTCATCACCCGCGAGGCCGTCCCCTTCATCCGCGGCGAGGCCAACCGGCTCAACGGCTGGGAGGGATATCCCGGCATTATCGCCTTTGGGTGCAGCTTGGGCGCGCTGCACGCAGCCAACCTGTTTTTCCGCTTTCCGGACCTCTTTGACGGGCTGCTGGCCCTCAGCGGCATCTACACCGCCTCCTACGGCTTTGACGGCTACATGGACGAGGAGGTCTACCGCAACTCCCCTGTCGATTATCTGGCCGGAATGCCGGCGGATCATCCCTACATCCAGCGCTACAACCAGAACCGGGGCATCCTGTGCGTAGGCCAGGGCCCCTGGGAGATCCCGGAAACCACCCTGCGCCTGCGGGACATCTGCGCCCAGAAGGGCATTCATGTCTGGGTGGACGTATGGGGATATGACTGTGCGCACGATTGGGACTGGTGGTATAAACAGGTGGCGTACTTCGTACCCTTCCTGCTGGACTGATACCTGCTTGGCCGCATCAACGCACGAAAGGAGCCGGGTCTGAAATGAAAAATTTTGTCTTTCTCTCTCCCAATTTTCCAACCAACTACTGGCAGTTCTGCCGGGAGCTGAAAAACAACGGGCTCAACGTGCTGGGTATCGGAGATCAGCCCTATGACGAGCTTTCGCCCCAGCTCAAGGACAGCCTCAACGAGTATTACAAGGTATCCAGTCTGGAAAACTATGACGAGGTATACCGCGCGGTGGCCTTCTTCATCTTTCGCTACGGGCGCATCGACTGGCTGGAGAGCAACAACGAATACTGGCTGGAGCGCGACGCCCGCCTGCGCACGGATTTCCATATCGAAAGCGGCTTCCAGTCGCAGGATATGGAGCGCATCAAGTACAAATCCCGCATGAAGGAATACTACCAGAAGGCCGGTATCCCCGTGGCGCGCTACCACATCGTGGACGATTATGACGGTTGCCGGGCCTTCATTGAAACGGTGGGATATCCCGTGGTGGTCAAGCCGGACAACGGCGTGGGCGCGGCCCATACCTTCAAGCTGACGGACGAGGGCGGCCTCCACTGGTTTCTGGATACGCAGCGGGAGCCAGGTGTGCGCTATATCATGGAGGAGTTCATCCATGCCGAGGTCAACAGCTATGACGCCATCATCGATTCCCACGGCGAGCCCATGTTTGAAACCGGCAACGTGACACCCTTTTCCATTATGGACATCGTCAACGACAACGACAACTCCATCTACTACATCGTGCGCGACCTGGCCGACGACGTGCGCGCCGCGGGCCGCGCCACGGTCAAAAGCTTTGGGGTCAGGAGCCGCTTCATCCATTTTGAGTTTTTCCGTCTGACGCAGGACCAGCCCGGCATGGGCCAAAAGGGCGATGTGGTGGCGCTGGAGGTCAACATGCCCCCCTGCGGCGGCTTCTCACCCGACATGATGAACTACGCCAACAGCACCGACGTCTACAAGATCTGGGCGGACATGATCGCCTTCGACCGTTCCACCCTGCCTTCGGGCCAGCATTATTTCTGCGCCTTTGCCGGCCGGCGTGACGGCAAGCCTTTTACGCTGAGCCATGACGAGATACTTCGGCGCTACAGCGCGCAGCTGCGCATGGTGGAGCGCATCCCCGACGCGCTCTCCGGCGCGATGGGCAACCAGATGTACGTGGCGGTCTTTCCCACGCGGGAGGAGATGGATGCCTTTTACGCAGACGTGCTGCGTGAATGCTGAACCGTTTTTTGCGGAAGATGGCGTTTTTTGCCTGTCTCGGTTGCCAACCTGTGCCGGACAGGCGCGTTCGCCCGCCGTTTTCTCAATGAAACCGCTTTTCCGGCGCCATGCCCGGCTTTGGCCGGGCGTTATTTTTTTCCAGAATCTCGTCTGGCGAGACATGTCCCAAATCTTTCCGCCGCATAATCACCCCTCCAAATTCCATACTAGGGATGCAAAGACAAACGGCAAAGCAATGCGGCATAAGTGTTGCACCGCCGTCAAGGAGGATGGGAACATTGCGGGCAACGGGGATTGTGCGCAGAATTGACGAGCTTGGGCGCGTGGTCATTCCCAAGGAGATCAGACGGACGCTTCGGATTCGGGAGGGCGACCGGTTACTGACAACATGGAAACCGTGGGAGCGGTTTTGCGCGGCCATGGATGAGTTGGGCAAGCGGGCGGGGTGGGATGGTGGGGGAAAGAGTGGAACGGAGGGCGATTTGAAGGGCGTGGGATGAGAAGAGCTTGCAACGGGTGGAGTGAAGCCGCCAAAGGCCCCTGTCGGGGATTCAGAGTCTCATTTTTTCAATTGCCTGGCGCACGGCCCTGCGTCAGGCCTTTTTTGAAGGGAGGCCCTTGAAACCAGACGCGCGCGTCAATCCCCGTCCCCTTCGATGCTGGCCCCTTAAAACGAAGAAAAAGGCTGAAATTCGCCCCGAGAATGGACAGAAACAAAGGGAGGATATTCGTAACACAGGTGTGTAAATTGCGGTTTCTGGCGGCATGAAACCGACTGCATCCCATCCCGTCATATGGGATGCAGCAGCCTGTTCCTTGAGGGAACTGTCCAGTCCAAACAAACCAACAGACGGTTTTGCATTGCGCAAAACCGGATTTTTTTGCGGTTCCTTATAAGGACTGCCCTGCTTGCAAAGCTTCTTTCAAGCCCAAATCGCTTCTATACTAATATATTTATCAGGCAACAGATTTTTCTCCCTGGTAGTTGTCTTTTATTTTTGAAAGATATACAGTCTTTTTCCATGATATTCCAGAGAACGGGTTGCTATCATCCATAAATTATATGATTCTCTTTGTTCTTGGAATCAGTTGACATTCCCTTTTGGTTTGTGTATATTTAAGGAGCATGAGTCGTGATGGGTATGTTTTTCCTGTCGTGCTCATGCTGCTGTAAAGGGGATTCTTTCGGCAACATTTCTCTTTTCCTTCCTGCAAAGGAAAATGCCCGCAGAATGGTGGTTCTCACGGCAGTGCAGCCCGCTCCGGATGAACCGTCTGTGCGGCAAAGGGCAGCGCCGCGTCAGATGCTGAACCTTTCGCAGTGGCAGGGACTGTCCCACATATTCACCAAATGCCGTGGCTCAAATGTCCCGGATGGCGAAGCATTTCCTTTTTTATCTCCAAAGTGGTTGTTGATGGCGTTTCCGGCGCCCTGTTCGACACTTGAGAACACAAAAATACAAGGAACGAAGTTCATGATTCAAAGAAATCAAAAAAAGTTGAATCGGCTGAATGTGCTTTCAGACGGCGTACTGATTGTGCTGTGTTATCTCTTCGCATCATGGCTATGGCTGGATGTGATCAAAAACAAAGCTGGTAACATGGCGGCACTGAGTAGCCTGAATGCAAGAGGCATGTTGGTTGCGGTGATTTATGCAGTTTGGACAGTCTTTCTGCTGACGCTTTTCCGCGTCTATCACACCAGCCGCGTGCACAGGACGGGGCGGGAATCCGCGCGCATTCTGGCGGGCAACGACATCGCGCTGGCTACCGCGGCCTCGGCCCTGTTTCTGTTTCGGCTGCAGGACTTCTCACGCGGCGTGCTGGGTGTATACTTTCTCTCTAGCAGCACAGTCCTTATCGGCAAGCGCAAGATTTTACGTTATCTGCTTCGACGCATACGCGCACGAGGGTACAACCTCAAGCACATGCTGGTAGTCGGCGGCGGGAAGCTCGCCAGGCGCTATGTAGAGAACGTTAAGGCTGAGCCATCGCTGGGCATCCATGTGGAACAATGCCTGACGCCGGATGACGGCCTGTTGGAAAAACTGGAAAGCCGCCTGCACGACGCGGGCATTGACGAGGTGATTCTGGCGCTTGCGCCCGATGAGTTGGGTGTGACAGCGAATGTCATCCAGGTGTGTGAGAAGTGCGGCACCAAGATCAGCGTTGTTCCCTTTTACAATGACGTCATCCCTACCCGACCGACCATCGACACGGTAGGAAATCTCAAGCTGATTCAGTTGCGAACCACGCCCTTGGACGAACCGGTTAACGCACTGACCAAACGCGCCTTTGACATCGTCGTCAGCGGCTTTTTGCTGGTTGTCCTCAGCCCACTGTTTCTCCTCCTGGCCATTGCCATCCGGCTTTCCAGCCCGGGACCGGTGCTGTTCCAGCAGGAGCGCATCGGGCTGAACAAAAAGCCGTTCACCATGTACAAATTCCGCAGCATGCGTGTCAACGACGAGCAGGACACCGCGTGGTCGGGCAGTACGGACAACCGGCGCACATGGCTGGGAAGTCTGTTGCGGAAAATTAGCTTGGATGAGCTTCCCCAGCTTTTTAATGTCTTTCGCGGAGAAATGAGCCTTGTGGGGCCGCGTCCGGAGATTCCCTACTATGTGGAGCGCTTCCGGGAAACGGTTCCCCTCTACATGGTGAAGTACCAGGTGCGTCCCGGTATGACGGGCTGGGCGCAGATTCACGGGCTTCGCGGGGACACCAGCATTCCGGCGCGTGTGGAGCACGATCTGTGGTACATCGAAAACTGGTCGCTGGGGTTGGATGTGAAAATTCTATTCAAAACGCTGTTTGGCGGGATGATCAATGATGAGCAGGGAATGTCACGAGGGAAGAGAGCAACCATTGAATCAGCTAATAAAAAATAAGGTATGCGCAGTGGTTGTCACTTATAACCGCAAAGAAATGCTGAAACGATGCATAAGTGCCTTAGTCCAGCAAACCTCGTCTTGTGATGTGCTGGTGTTTGACAACGCTTCTACAGATGGAACAGAGCAGTGGCTTGCAAAAGAGGCCAAATCGAATCCGTGCATCCATGTCTACCGTTCATCAGCGAATATAGGAGGCGCAGGCGGCTTCCATACAGGAATGCGTTTAGCAGTAGAAGGGGGCTATGAATGGATATGGCTCATGGATGATGATTGCCTTCCTGCACCTGCTGCTTTAGAGCAGCTGTTGATTACAGATCAAGAATTAAAAGGAGTATATGGCTGGATTTCTAGCCGGGCACTTTGGACTGATGGTTCGCTTTGCCGAATGAATATTCAGCGGTGTACCCCTTACCGGGATATTACCGACTTTGGTGGACGACTCGTTCCCAGCGTAATGGCCAGTTTTGTCTCCCTTTTTTTGCGGAGAGAAACGGTCCGTCGCTACGGTTTTCCGCTCAAAGAATTTTTCATCTGGACAGATGATTGGGAATATACCCGTAGAATTTCTAAACATCTTCCCTGCTATGTTTGTACTAAGAGTACCGTTGTTCATGCGATGAAACAAAATACGGTAGTAAATATCGCTTCGGACAGTGAAGAAAGGTTACCGCGCTACCAGTACGCTTATCGAAACGATGTCTATTTGTATCGGAGAGAAGGAATACAAGGCTGGTTGTGGCTGTTGGCAAAGGACATCTATCATACTTTTCGCCTGCTGCTGGTCGGCCGTCCGAAACGGATACCAATCGTTTGGAAAGGCTTTTGGCAAGGCGTTCGTTTCCGAATTAAGTCAGAGGACGGTGAGCACTTTTGACAGGCTTTATTTCCGAATGGATACAGCGGCTTAAAAATCACAGCTTTATGTTTACAGAGCTGGTTAAGCGAGATTTCAAGCAGAAATATAAGCGCAGTATATTGGGAATGGGTTGGAGCATTCTTTCACCCCTGTTGCAGCTATTGATCATGAGAATTGTTTTTACCCAGTTTTTTGCAAGAGACATTCCCCACTATACGGTTTATTTGTTTGCGGGCAATCTTACATTTGCGTTTTTCAAGGAATCCACCACTGGGGGGATGGGAGCGTTGATGAGCAATGCTTCCATTTTTACCAAGATTAATGTACCAAAATATATCTTTCTGCTAACCAAAAACGTGTCGGCAATTATCAATTTTGCTATTACACTATTGATATTCTTCCTGTTCGTGGCAATAGACGGCATTGCATTTTCATGGCGTTTCCTTATGCTGTTCTATCCTATTATATGTTTACTTGTGTTTAACATTGGCATCGGCTTGATTCTTTCAGCGCTGTTTGTTTTTTTTCGAGATACACAGTATTTGTATGATATCATTACTCTCCTGCTGATGTATCTTTCGGCGATATTCTATTCTGTAGATGTATATCCGCCGAATATCCAGCGTCTCTTTTTGCTCAATCCGATTTATTGCGTTATCAAATATATCCGTGTGATCGTCATCGACGGAAATATTCCATCCCAGGCATATCATCTCTTATTACTCGCCTATGCGCTTGTGGCCGTTGGCATCGGCGGATGGATTTACAAGCGCCAAATCACAAATTCCTTTACTATGTCTAAAAGAGGAGACCCTATGAAAGTCATTCGCGCTCAGCATTTATCCATCCGATACATGACCGGGGACTTCAAGGATATTGGCTTAAAGGAATATGCCATACGCAAAATTTCTGGGAAGTATCATGTCCAAGAGTTTTGGGCAGACCGTGACATTTCATTTGAGTTAGAAAAGGGAGACATGTTGGGCATTGTTGGAAACAACGGTGCCGGAAAGTCGACTTTGCTCAAAGCAATTGCCGGTATTATGCTTCCTACGGAGGGGAGTATCGAGGTCCACGGAAAGGTTGCGGCATTGCTGGAATTGACCTCCGGCTTCGACGCCGACTTAACGGTGCGGGAGAATACCTATCTTCGCGGCGCTCTGCTGGGCTATAGCCGTAAGTTCATGCATGAGAAATATGACCAGATTATAGAATTTGCGGAGCTTAGTGATTTTCAGGACAGGCAGTACAAACAGCTTTCTTCCGGTATGAAATCGCGTCTCGCTTTTTCCATCGCCTGTTTGGTCAACCCGGATATTTTGATACTGGATGAAGTGCTCAGCGTAGGCGACGGGGCCTTCAAGGCCAAAAGTGAAAAGAGGATGGGAGAGATTCTACAAAGCGGCGTGACGGGAATTCTCGTATCGCATGTAATCGAGCAGATACGAGACATGTGCAACAAGGTGCTATGGTTGGATCATGGGCGCCAAATGCTGTTTGGCGAAACTGAAATGGTCTGCGACGCCTATGAGGAATTCCTGCGTCAATGATAGAGGAGAGATAACAAAATGAAAGTTGTTCTGCTTGCTGGTGGCATGGGAACCAGGATCTCGGAAGAATCGCAATACCGGCCCAAGCCGATGGTGGAAATCGGGGGTATGCCAATTCTGTGGCATATTATGAAGGAGTATTCCTACTACGGCTTCAATGAGTTTATCATCTGCGCTGGATATAAACAGCATATGATCAAAGAGTGGTTTGCGGATTATTATCTGCATACCAGCGACATCACCTTTGATTTCACCAATGGTCTTCAGACCATTGTCCACAACCAGCATACCGAACCCTGGAAGGTTACCATTGTGGATACCGGTCTGAACACCATGACGGGTGGTCGGATTAAGCGCGTGCAGCCCTATGTGAAGGATGAACCATTCTTCATGACCTACGGCGATGGCGTGTGTGATGTGAATATTCGGGATCTCCTTGCTTTTCACAAACAGAACGGCAAGATTGCCACGCTGACTGCCGTGCAGGTTGACCAGCGGTTTGGCGTGCTTGAACTGAAGGATAATACCGTTCGGGCATTCCGCGAGAAGTCGCATCGCGACAACGAATACATCAACGCCGGATATATGGTGCTGGAGCCGGAGATTTTTCATTATCTCAAGGACGACACCACCATTTTTGAACGTGAGCCGCTGGAACGCCTGGTTTTAGACCGGCAGCTGGCCTCCTACCGGCACAAAGGGTATTGGCAGTGCATGGACACCAAAAAAGAACAGGAACAATTGGACAAGTTGTGGCAGACCGGCCAGGCTCCCTGGCGCGTGTGGAACGATTGAGGTGAGCAGGTTGGGGGTCATACGGAAGGCTGTAGAGCAATACCAAAAGTTCAAGCCGTCTGTTGCGACCAGAAATGTGATGTATGGTCTGATGGAACGAGCGCAGCGAAAATCCTACGGTCCGGCTAATCCTGACCATACGTTCTATGTGATTCGCTGCATCAATAGCTCATCGCCCTTTTATACTGGCCCTGTCTTTAATCTCCTAGCGAATTATTCCTACGTGCTATCCCATCTACATTATGCCTATGAGCACAGGTATTTGCCGGTTATCGATCAACTGAACTATCCAGTATATAACTCGCAGCAGCAGCCGGTACATGGCACCTGTAATCCCTGGGAATTTTTCTGGGAACAGCCGGGCGGACATACGTTAGCAGAGGCCTATGAAAGCAAGCATGTCATCCTGTCGCAGCGCAACTGGATCAGCGAGTGGAACCTAGGCTATGACATCGCGCGACACCAGGATCCTCAGGTCATCAGGCATCTGCACAACCTGTCGGAAACCGTCCCGCTAAACGATGCGACATGCAGCTATGTAGAGCGCTGCTGGCGGGAATACCTTGCAGCGTTCCCGCGTGTGCTGGGTGTAAGCTACCGCTTTGCTGGGCATGCCAGGAACAGTCCCCACAGAGCGCCGGGCCATCCCATTCAGCCGGAGCTGGACGGATTATTGGCAACCGTGCTAGCACGCTGTAACGCCTGGGGGATTGATGCGGTTTTCCTTGCGACGGAAAGTGCGGACGCGGTGTCCCGTTTCAGAGAAGCGCTCGGTTCCCGCCTGATTGCCCTTCCCCGTGTTCGTCAAGTTGAGAGTGAAGCTTATACCCGGCTGCATCCCAATCCCATGTATGCCCCTGGAGCGATGTATCAAACCAGTCTGGATTATCTTACGGAGATGGAAATGTTGGCCCGGTGCACGGCGCTTATAGGGACGTTAACCAGCGGATTGCGTTACGCGATCATACGAAATAACGCGACCTATGAGCACCTTGATATTCTGGATTTTGGGCGTTTTGTCGACCCGAGACGAAAGCCTGCAACAAAGGAGCCGAATGCATGAAAAAAATTCTGGTGCTGGGAGCCACAGGCTTTCTCGGCATGAATCTGGTTGAATACCTGACGCGCGATCCCGTGGCCTATGAGCTGTATACGCCGGGACACCGGGAGCTTGACCTCATGGATGGCGAGAAAGTTGCGGCATATTTGAAGCAAGGGCAATTTGACGTTGTTGTGAACGCCGCGATTTGCAACCACTACCGCCCGGGGACCCCTGCGGACGCGGACGAGCTGGAGCATGATTTGCGGATGTTCTTCCATCTGGAGCGCTGTCAGGATCTATACGGAAAAATGCTATATTTTGGTTCCGGGGCGGAATTTAACAAAGCGAAACCTATATGCATGGTACGTGAAGATCAGTTTGAGAACGGCTTGCCCAACAGTGCCTACGGACTTGCCAAATACACCATCGGCCGCTTGATAGAGAAAAGCGACAATATCTATAATCTTCGCATTTTTGGCTTGTTTGGCAAATATGAAAACTGGAAAAAGACCTTTGTGTCCAACGCCTGTTGCAAGGCGCTCAAGGGCTTGCCCATCACCATTCGTCAAAACCTGATTTTGGACTACATGCATATAGACGACTTTTTGCCGGTGGTGGAGTGGTTTTTCGATGCAAGGCCCCGTTACCACACTTATAATATTTCTTCGGGTCGCCGAACAGACCTGCTGGGCATCGCGCAAATTGTTAAAGACGAGGCGAGCGCAGAGATACCCATCTACGTCTGCATGGATGGTATGGGAAATGAATACTCTGGTGATCCTTCAAGAATTCTTGCCGAGTGCAGCTGCTTTCATGTTGCACCGCTAAGAGAATCGGTGAATAGTCTCCTTAATTATTATCGCACAGTTCTGGAGACTGTTGACATGCTATCTTTATTATATCAATGATTGTTATATAAATAGCGGGGGGACTCTATTCATGAAACAGATTTTGAAATTACTTGAGATGCTGGTATCTATTGTGCTTCCTTCAAAAATCAGTCGTGCGCTGGTGCGCAGATGCAAAAAAACAAGAAATATAATGATGTCTACTCCGTCTTTACGCTTTTTCTGGACTATCGTTTTATTTCCGCTCACGTTATTATGTGACCTTCTTCTTTCAGCGCTGAAGATCATTGTTTGCTGGATTCTGCCCCAAAATACCTATGGAGCGATACGCTTCATTGCAAAACAGCTAAAACGAGATGTAACAGAATTAGGGTTTCCACTATCACTGAGTTGCAAACGTGCAAAGCTTCTATGGAAGCTCTTTACAAAAGGTGCGGAAAAACACGTTTCATATGGTGACAAAAATCCAAACACAACCTTTTATGTCATCAGGCCTTATTTCTTTTTAGAACCTAACGAATATATATTTCAAAACATTCCAAATCTTCTTACTCAATATTATTATAATTTGCAGAAATTATCATATGCGGTTGAATGTGGTTATACGCCGGTGGTTGACTGGCAGAATTATGGAAGAATGCCGCACAGCGAAGATGAACCAGTCAACGGGACAACGAATGCGTGGGAATACTATTGGAATCAGCCATCAGAGTATACGTTAGATGAAGTTTATCAAAGTAAGAATGTGATTCTTTCCACGCAAAACATCGGTCAATTTGGATATATCCCGAATTGCAGTATGGCTCCGCCGCTTGCGCAATATGCGACAAGACTTGCAGAATTATGTCCAAAGTATGCTCGGCTCTTTTCTTTTAATCAAACGACACAGGCATATATCGACCAAGCATATGATCGTTTGCTAAAGGGAAAAGAGCGCGTGTTGGGAGTGATTGTCCGAGGTTCGTCTTATGGGATGTCGGGGACGGTTTACAAAAGTCATCCCAAGCAGCTCCCTACAGATGAACTGATTAAGTGCGTTAATAAATATCTGCAAGAGTGGGGCATGGATTATGTTTTCTTCACCAATGAGACGCAAGAGTTGATTGATATCATGAAACAAGAATTTAGCGAAAGACTTATTTACCTGCCTCGTCTGCGGGATAGCGTTGAAAGGCTAAAGAAAACAGATGAAAAAAATCCCATGTATGCGCCCGGCCAGAAATATCAGACGAATTTGGACTACATTACAGAAATTGCTCTGCTCGCAAGGTGCAATGCACTCTTAGGGTCCATGTCTAGTGGAATGCGCACGGCAATTATTTTGAATGCGGGCGAGTATGAAAACATGATGGTCGTGGATAAGGGAACTTGGTAAGCAGCGGTCTGATGACGGAGGGCATATAATGAAATATGGCTTGCTAAATTTTGAAAAAACCGTTCGTTGGTATTGGGAAAACACATGGAACCACAAAGCTTTGCTTAATATTGGAGATGCTGCGGAATACCAGGTAGTCGAACAGCTATATCATGATGTGGGGATAACCGATGACCAGATAATTCCTCTTTGTATTCATGATTTGATTGCCTATCATGGAGAATCTCTCGTCGTTGCACTAAATATCGCGTTGGATAGCTATGTAGGATATAACGAGATCTTAGATCATTTGTCTCAAGATATTGTACCCATCTTTTTGGGAATGAGCTTAACCAGCATAGATTTAAATGAAGCGCAACTTCAATGCCTACGCACTTACGCGCCCATTGGATGTAGAGATCAACGGAGTTATGAATATCTCAAGGCAAAAGGTATACCATGCTATCTGAACGGTTGTTGCGCATCGGTATTGCGCATGCCTCGGATCATAAAGGATGATGCTCTTTTAAAAGGAAAGATATTGTTTATTGATGTTCCACAAAGTGTATTACCCTATGTTCCAGAAAATATTCGGGCAGATGCTGTATTTATGGGACAAGAGCTCTACTGCAAGCAAGAAAGTATGCCCAATGGCATCACGCCCAGCCAATGGGCGAAGTCCATTATCAATGCTTACGGAAGTGATATAAAAGCAATTGTAACATCGCGCTTTCATGGGGCGGTTTTGGCATTGGCTTTTGATATTCCGGTGATAGTTACTTTAGAACAAAAAACATTTCGTTTTAGTTGGTTGGAGAACTATTGTCAGGTTTTGCAAGAAGGGGAGTTTGAGCGCATTGACTGGAGTTTCCCGATGCACGATTATTCCAAAGTTCGAAACGACATGCAACGATTATGTCAGCATCGAATTATGGAAACGGCAAAACAGTATCAGCCCTATTTAGACTTAACAGATGCACAAAAAAACCAAGCACAGCAACAGATAGGTGAAACTAATTTTGTCCTTTATTATAAACCTGTATGGCAGCAGATTGAACAGACATGGAGTCCGGAAGAAGCGATAAATTTCGCTTTTTGGGGGATAAATCAGAATAGTGTCTGTTTGTTAGAGGCGATTCATAAAAAGTACCCTAAGGCAAAATTAGTAGATGTATATGATATGAATCGCACCATCGAATTCGAAGGCATTGAATCAAAATCGCCTTTAGAGCTGACAAGGTATCGGCAGGAAAGCAACTATTTCCTGATCGTCACAGCCTATCTTGCAGCCAGAGTAGCTGATGATATTTTCGAAAGAACAGGTTTTCCCAAAAGTCAAGCCTTCCTCTGTGAGCGAGCTTTTTTGAGCAAAGAAGATTTTTAAAATCATAACACAGCAAGAAAAGGACGATAAACATGCAAAAACGCATAGCGGATATTATCGCGGATATTCTGGTGGAGCATGGCATTATGGATATCTTCTCTCTGGTAGGTGGCGGAGCCATGTTTCTCAACGATGCCTTTGGCCACCATGAGGGGCTACGCGTGATGTACAATCAGCATGAGCAGGCATGCTCCATGGCAGCGGAGGGATATGTGCGCGCCACCGGCCGGATGGCGGCTGTCTGCGTCACCACCGGACCTGGCGGAACCAACGCCATCACCGGTGTTTTGGGTGCCTATCAGGACAATTACCCCATGCTGGTGATCTCCGGTCAGGTCCGCTATGAGACGACGGTGGACAGCACGGGCCTGCCGCTTCGCTTCCTGGGAGAACAGGAGCATGATATCGTCAATACGGTGCGCCCGCTGACAAAGTATGCGGTCATGGTCAAGCGTCCGGAGGATGTGCGCTATGAGATTGAAAAGGCCATGCACATCGCGCTGGAGGGAAGATGCGGGCCCTGCTGGGTGGATGTCCCCCTAAATATCCAGAGCGCGCCGGCCGATCCATCCTCCATGCGTCCCTATGTTCCGGAGACTTCCAAGACGGTATGGGACAGTGCACGGTTTTTTGAAGAGCTGAAGAAGGCAAAGCGTCCGGTAATCTTGACCGGATCAGCTCTGCGCAGCAGTGGGTTGGTGAAAACCTTCCGTGAAATGGCCCAGCAGGTGGGCATTCCCGTGCTGGCCGCAACCTATAACGCGGACTTGCTGCCGTTGGACCACCCATATTATTTCGGCAACTTCGGCATTAACGGTGGTCGTGCTGGCAATTTTATAGTACAGAATGCAGACTTGGTGGTCGGTCTTGGATGTCGCATGGCCTATCGTCAAATCGGCTTTCATTTCGAAGCGTTTTCTCCCAACTCCCGCCGGATGGTGGTGGATATCGATCCGGCAGAATTAAAGAAGCCCACCCTGCGCATTGACGTTCCTGTACATGCGGATTTGCGTGATGTCCTCAAAACCATTTGCGGCAGCGGTTTTCATTTTACAGATTCGTGCGGCTGGCTTGATTACTGTCGCATGTTGAAAGACCGCTTTCCGGTCTACCAGCAAAAATTTAACGAGAGTCGCAGCGTGAATCCATACTACTTTATGCGTCAATTGCAGCGCGTTATGCCCGCGGACGGCATGATCGTACTGGGCAACAGCAGCATTGCCGGCCAGGTGCTGCAGATGGGTATCCTGCAGGAAGAACAGCGCGTCATCAACAACATGAATTGCGGCTCCATGGGCTATGATCTGCCAGCGGCCATCGGCGCCGCTCAGGGAACAGGGAAGGACGTGCTGCTGATTACCGGTGACGGCAGCCTGATGCTGAATCTACAGGAGTTCGCCACGATGCGTGCTTACAACCTGCCCATCAAGGTGTTTGTGTGCAACAACGGCGGATACCGCGGCATTGTCCGCTCGCAGGGCAATATGTTTAAGGGACGTTATACAGGATGTACGCCAGGTACTGGGGTGACGATTCCCTCCTTCGAACGACTAGCCTATGCCTTTGAGCTGCCTTACTGCCGAATTGAAAATCATGCCCAGCTGGATGCGTCCTTGGAAAGCATCCTCCATACTCCGGGCGGTTTGATCTGCGAGATCATGCAGGACTGGGAGCAGGTGATCGAGCCGCGCACCATGAGCCGACGTCTGGAAGACGGCAGAATCGTTTCGCCGCCCATTGATGACCTCTATCCCTTCCTGGAAGCGGAGGCTTATCAACAGGCCCAGTTTGCCAACTTTGCAAAAGTGCGGGGCGAAGCATGACCATGGAGAAAATGGTCGCAGTGATTCCTGCCTGTGCAGGCGGTAGCGGCTTGCCTAATAAGAATATTCGCCTGATTGACGGCAAGCCGCTGATTTATTATGTGATCCGGAACGCAAAGAGTTGCCGCTATTTTTCGGATATCGTGGTAACAACCAACTCGGACGTGATTATCAGCATTGCACACAAGATGGGGGTGCGTGTAAGAAAACGAGACGCATCGTTATGCAACCGAACCGTTGCACTGGAGGTTGTGGTGCATGATGCATTGTGTGCTTTTCCCAAGCAAGATTTTGCATATGTGGTGACCATGCAATCCATCGCCCCCACCCTGCGGGCAGAAACACTGGAGGCCGCTATTGAAGAATATTTGTGCGCCGGTTGTGATAGCATGGTTTCCGTCGTCAAGAAGCCGTTTTTCTTTTGGCACGGGGATACGCAGTCGCCCACGCCGCTATATACCAGACGGATGAATCGGCACCTCTTGCCACCCTTTTACCAGGAAACCGGCGCTTTTCAGATCACGAGGGCCGAATGTATCACCCCGGAAAATTGCCTAGGCGCAGATACACGTCTGTATGTGCTACCTGATGAGGAAGGCGTGGACGTCAACACCTTTGGCGATCTCAAGCAAGTGGAAAGTACCCTTTGCAACAAGCGCATCGCCTTCTATGTAAACGGCAACAACACCATGGGCCTGGGCCATATCTACCGCGTATTGGAGTTAGCAGACGAGTTTGGGTCCCGGCCGGACATTTACTTTGATATTCAGCAAACAGACCCGGCTGTTTTTGGCGTCTCGCCGCACAGGATCATTCCTGTAGAGGGAATGGAGGGGCTGCTGGTCGCATTGCACAAGACGCGATACAACGTGCTGATCAACGATGTGCTGTCTACTACGCGGTCGTTCATGGAACAGGTCCGGGAAGCGCTGGGCACCGCGATTATCGTCAACTTCGAAGACGACGGCGCAGGCGCCACTTTGGCGGATGTGGTGATTAACGCGTTGTTTGAAAAAAGTGCCCTGCCCAACGCTGCAACGGGACACGCGTATTTCATCGCTTCGAAGCTGTTTTTAATGCATGATCCCATTGCGATCAAACCACATGTCCGGCATGTGTTGGTTACCTTTGGCGGAGCGGACCCCAATGGGTATACGGAGCAGTTGCTTGATCTAGCGACACTGCCGGCGTTTGAGCACGTGCAATTCCGCGTGGTTGTGGGCCGCGCAAAGCAAAATGCCCAGGAACTGCTTGCGGCTTCCTATCCCAAACATATCGAGTTGATCTACGATACGCATAACATGGCGGAGCTCATGAGCTGGGCGGATGTTGCGATAACATCTCGCGGACGAACCGGCTATGAGTTGGCGCTGATGGGCGTGCCCTTTCTTTCACTGGCCCAGAATGCCAGAGAAGAAAAGCATACGTTTCTGCGGGAAGAAAACGGTGTCGTCTATTTAGGCAGACAGCCCGGAAGGGACAAAATGTTGCAGGCTCTGGAGCACCTGGTCTGCTCCACTGCGGAGGAACGAGGTCTTCTCCAGAGCAGGCTATTGGCCCATAATCTGCGGGAAGGCCGTCAACATGTGTTGCAACTGATCAACGATCAATATCGAAAGAGAGGAAAATAGAAATGAAAAAGCCCTATGTGATCGCAGAAGCCGGTGTAAATTATTATGATACAGCCAAGCAGCACGGCTGTACCCCGCTGGAGGAAGCAAAATACTACGCCAAGCGCGCCAAAGAGAGCGGCGTGGACGCAATCAAGTTTCAGACCTATAAAGCCGCTACCATCGTATCCAAGCAATCTCCTGCCTATTGGGACACAACCAAGGAACCCACCAAGACGCAGTATGAGCTGTTTCTGAAGTTTGACGCCTTTGGTGAAAAGGAATATGGTGAAATCAGCGACTATTGCAAGACAATCGGCATCGACTTCATCTCTACGCCCTTTGACGACGCTTCGGCAGATTATCTGGCAGAGATGATGGATATGTACAAGATTTCCTCCTCTGATCTGACCAATCATCCTTTTTTGCGACGAATTGCCAGGAAAGGCAAGCCGGTGCTGCTTTCGGTCGGTGCCTCATACTTGTCGGAGGTGGAGGAGGCGGCACGGGTCCTGTTAGACGCTGGATGTCCGGAGCTTACGCTGATGCATTGCGTGTTGTCCTATCCCTGCAAAAATGAAGATGCCAATCTGGGCGTGATTTCCACGCTCAAGCGCGTTTTCCCGGAGCTGCACGTGGGCTATAGCGACCATACGCTACCGGATCCGACGATGACAATTCTGACCACTGCCTACCTGCTAGGGGCTGAGGCTATCGAGAAGCACTTTACACTGGATAAGACTCTGCCGGGCAATGATCATTATCATGCGGGTGATCCTGACGATTTTGCCAGGGCGGTGGAGAATTTCCGTCTGGTCCGTACCGTGATGGGGAGCGACCAGAAAACAGTTTTTCCCTGCGAGCTTGTTCCGCGGCGCGAGGCCCGGCGCTCGTTGGTGCTTACCCGTAGCATGAAGGCAGGCGAGGTAATTACGGCGCAAGACATTATGGCAAAGCGTCCCGGAGTGGGGATTTCTCCCATGTATACCGAGCTGGTGATCGGCCGCGAGCTTAAGCAGGGGTGTGCCGAAGATACGGTTCTCACTTGGGATATGGTATGAAGATAGAGCGATTTTGGGGAGGGGTAGTAGCGTGCTGGATTTGTCCTTTTACCGAAACAGGCGCGTCCTGGTCACGGGCCATACCGGCTTTAAGGGAAGCTGGCTATGCCGGATGCTGCTGGATGCCGGGGCAGAAGTTACAGGCTATTCGCTAGAGCCGCCCACCGACCCCAGCTTATTTGTTCTCACGGGGCTTGCAAAAGAGATGACCAGCGTCACCGGTGACGTGCGCGCCCTGGATCATTTGATGCGGACCTTCGGTCTGGTGCAGCCGGAAATCGTGATTCATATGGCGGCGCAACCGATCGTACGCTACGGGTATCAGCATCCGGTGGAAACCTATGAAACCAACGTGATGGGCACGGTCAACCTGTTGGAGTGCGTGCGCAGGCATCCGTGCGTGCAAAGCGTGGTCAATGTTACGACTGACAAGGTGTATCTCAACAGGGAATGGTGCTGGGGCTATCGGGAAGATGACCGCCTGGATGGCTTCGATCCCTATTCAAATAGCAAAAGTTGCTCAGAGCTGGTCACACACAGCTATAAATCTAGCTTTTTTTCCTCCGGGAAGCCGGCAATTTCTACGGTACGCGCGGGGAATGTCATCGGCGGCGGAGACTTTGCCCAAGACCGGATCATCCCTGATTGCGTCAGAGCGCAGCAGCAGGGCAAACCCATTGGCGTTCGCAATCCCTATTCCATCCGGCCATATCAGCATGTACTAGAACCACTGAGCGTTTATCTCATGATTGCGCAGCGGCAGATGGAGGATCCCGCACTGGCGAATTGGTATAACATCGGGCCGGATGAGGAGGACTGTGTTGAGACGGGCGCATTGGTGGACCTGTTTTGCAGCGTATGGGGAGAAAACGCCTCCTGGACCAACCTCTGTGATGCGGACGCGCCCCATGAGGCCGGTTATCTGAAGCTTGATTGCAGCCTGCTCAAGAGCGCATTCCACTGGAAGCCCACCTGGGGCATCAAACAGGCGGTGGAACAGACCTGCCGGTGGAGCAAAGTGTGGCTGTCGCATGGGGATCTCCTGACGGAGATGCGGGAGGAAATCGGAGCTTTTTTGCACGGATGAGGAACAATCGGTAAAGGTGTTGCGAAGGGAAGGAAACGAAAGTAATGAAAGCATGGGAATCACAGCAGCAGGCCAGGAACGAAATTAAGAGCCTGGTAGCGGAGTATTATCATCAATTTCTGGAAAAGAAAGAGGCGTTTCGTCCCGGAGATCGAATCAATTACGGGGGACGCGTCTTTGACGAGCGAGAAATGTGTACGCTTACGGATGCGGTACTCGACTTTTGGCTCACAGCGGGACATTATGCCGATCGTTTTGAAACCGAATTTGCCCAGATGCTGGGAGTGAAGCATGCCTGCCTGGTCAACAGCGGCTCCTCAGCCAATCTTCTGGCGTTTATGACACTGACGGCTCCGGAATTGGGTGAGCGGCAAATCAAACCGGGGGATGAAGTCATCACGGTGGCCTGTGGGTTTCCTACTACCATTACGCCGATGATCCAGTATGGCGCTGTTCCGGTCTTTGTGGATGTCACCATTCCGCAGTACAACGTAGATGTATCCCAGCTGGAGGCGGCACGTTCCCACAGAACCAAGGCGGTCATGCTGGCCCATACACTGGGTAATCCGTTTGATCTGCGCGCGGTAAAGGCTTTTTGTGACCGCTATGGCCTATGGCTGGTAGAGGACAACTGCGACGCGTTGGGCTCCATGTACATGCTGGACGGAGAGGAACACTATACCGGGACCATCGGCGATATCGGTACTTCCAGCTTTTATCCCCCTCACCATATGACCATGGGCGAGGGTGGATGTGTCTACACTGATGATCCCATGCTTGCGCGTATCAGCAAAAGCATGCGGGACTGGGGGCGTGATTGCGTCTGTCCCTCCGGTCACGATAATTTCTGCGGTCATCGCTTCGATGGCCAGCATGGGCTGTTGCCCAGCGGATACGATCACAAGTACGTCTACGGCCATCTCGGCTACAACCTGAAAGTGACAGACCTTCAAGCTGCCATCGGCTGCGAGCAGCTTCGGAAGATGCCAGGCTTTATTCAGGCGCGGCGCCATAACTGGAAGTATCTTTACGAAAAGCTGCGGCCACTAGCAGACCGTATCATACTGCCGCAGCCCGCACCCAATAGCATTCCATCCTGGTTTGGCTTTCTCATTTCTATCCGGCCGGAAAGCGGGCTGCAACGGAACGAAATCATCCGTAAGCTGGAAACCAGCAACATTCAGACACGCCTTCTGTTCAGCGGAAACATCGTGCGCCATCCCTGCTTTGACGCGCTGCGGAACACCAACGCCTATCGCGTGGTGGGAGAGCTGCCGGTCAGCGACTTCATTACGGAAAATACCTTCTGGATCGGCGTCTATCCTGGCATGACCGACGGCATGCTCGACTACATGGCCGAGGTCCTGACAGAGTCTGTGCGTGCATAGGCCGGGAGCAAAGGAGGGCATATGGCATTCGATTACCTTATCGTTGGCGCGGGCCTGACCGGCGCAACGCTGGCGCGGGAACTGACCGATGGCGGAAAGCGATGCCTGGTGGTGGACAAGCGCGGGCAGGTGGGCGGCAATGTCTATACGCGGCGCACGGACGGCATTGACGTGCATTGCTATGGCGCGCATATCTTCCACACGAGCAATGCCTTGCTGTGGAAGTACCTGCACCGATTTGTTCACATGAACCGCTTTACCAACAGCCCAATCGCCAATTATAAGGGACAGCTGTACAATCTGCCTTTTAACATGAATACGTTCTATCAGCTCTGGGGGGTAAAAACGCCACAGGAAGCGATGGAGCGCATTGAGGCCCAACGGAAGGCGGCGGGAATCGGCACGCCGGCCAACCTGGAAGAGCAGGCCATCAGCTTGGTGGGAAGCGACATTTATGAGAGGCTGATTAAGGGCTACACCGAAAAGCAATGGGGACGTCCGTGCCGGGAGTTGCCCCCGGAGATCATACGCCGCCTGCCGGTGCGCTTTACCTTTGACAACAATTATTTCAACGCGATGTACCAGGGGGTGCCCCAAGAGGGGTACACGGCGCTGGTTGAAGCGTTGCTGGAAGGCTCCCAGGTAAGGCTTGGGGTCGATTATCTCAGCGACCGGCACGAGCTGCGCGCGCTGGCGGAACGGGTGATTTATACCGGCTGTATCGACGCCTATTTCGACTACCGCTATGGACCGCTGGAATACAGGCGGGTGCGCTTTGAAACGCAGCGGATGGACATTCCAAATTATCAGGGCAATGCCGTCATCAATTACACGGATGCGGAGGTGCCCTATACCAGGGTTATTGAGCATAAGCACTTTGCTTTCGGAACGCAGCCGTACACGATTGTCAGCTGGGAGTACAGCGCCGCGTGGAAAATCGGGGACGAACCCTATTATCCCATCAACGATGCGCGCAATCAGGCATTGTATGCGCGCTATGCGGACCTGATGGCCGGGGAAAGGAACGTATGCTGCTGCGGTCGCCTCGCGGAGTACCGGTATTACGACATGGACCGCGCCATGGAGAATGCCTTGGTATTGGCCAAACGTCTGCTGAAGGAATCCGGCGTATAACAGACGTGTTGGTGTGGGAAAGGAAATGCTTGTCATGAATATGGTGGTAATGGTGGCAGCGCACAAACCTTATTGGATGCCCCAAGACGCCGTCTACCACCCTGTCCTGGTGGGTGCCTGCGGGAAAACGGCGCCAGTCGGTTGGCTTCGGGATGATACGGGAGACAATATCAGCGGACACAATCAAACCTTCTGCGAATTGACAGGCCACTATTGGATGTGGAAAAACGTAAATGCAGATATTTATGGATTGTGTCATTATCGCCGCTATTTTTCCCGGGCCTTTCCTTCAGGCAAGAAGCGCAGCCGGATTTTATCCGGAAATCAGTTGTATCGGCGAATGCAGGACTGCGACGTGCTACTGCCCAAAAAGCGCCACTATTGGATTGAAACCAATTACACGCAGTATGTGCATGCCCACCATGAGGAGGACCTACGCGCAACGCGGGAGATTCTCTCCGAAAAGTACCCCGACTACCTTAGCGCGTGGGACCTGGTGATGCAACGGCGAAGCGGACATCGCTTCAACATGTTTCTGATGCGCAGGGAAGTCTTCATGGATTACAGCAGATGGCTTTTTGAAATTTTATTTGAACTGGAGCATAGGCTAGATATTTCTAAATATTCCTTCTATGATCGTCGTGTGTTTGGCTTTATAGGAGAACGCCTGTTGGATGTTTGGCTAACACAACAGAGTTTGGCCTACCGCGAGTGTCCAATTGTAAATCTGGAACCTCAACACTGGATCAAAAAAATAAATTCTTTTTTAAAGCGCAAGTATTGTAGCTCTTGAACAGCCAAGGGTAGTGTTAACAGTTTTTTTGCATTTTGGTTTACAGACTCTGGGACGAATGCATCTAGCCAGAGATGGGAGCTCCCTCAAGAGCAGCCTACAGGCCCTTTTATACATGTACTTCTTGTTGCCCCACTGTGCTGGCTACATGACGCAGCCGGGCACAGACCAGTATGAGAGCAGAGTTACCATCCGGGAGATTCGCCACCACACGGGCGCGATGGCGAATCTCCCGTTTCAGCCTCTCAATCAAATGATCGGTGCGGATGCGGATTCAGTTTTCGCTGGGAAAATCGCAGTAGGTCAGTGCTTCCTCTAACTGCTATTCTCCACCTTCCCAGCAGCCCCTTTCAGGCTTTGCTTACCACGGACTTTGACTTTCCCTCGGGCAGTTTGCGTGTGTTTCTCTGCCTCAGCTTCCAGCAGCTCGTTGAGGGGTTCCTCTACGCTGACTCATAGTTCCTTTGGCTGTCCCTTGATCGCTTTTTGGGGCATGGTTTGTTGTATCCTTGTAGAGTGTTGGTCGTCACTTCATTCTACCGGAGATCTGCAAACCATGCCTCTTTTTATTCTTTATATAAGGAAATTTTTACCTTATCAATTTGTCCCAAGGGTACTGTCAAGAGTTATGCGCAAAATCGGTTGGCAGACTCTGGCTGAATGAGGTTAGCCAGCAATAGAGACGTCTTCCAGAGCCGCCTCCAAGTGCTTCATATTCATGTACTTCTTGTTGCCCCACTGGGTGCCGGCTACATGTCGCAGT
>ENA-ORNY01000596-ORNY01000596.1-human-gut-metagenome-genome-assembly--contig:-NODE-596-length-23967-cov-9.673846_pt1 | contig 23967 bp, 24 predicted proteins | sample MGYA00242122_ERZ509036 | MGnify/ENA primary metagenome ERZ509036 (study PRJEB26280, sample SAMEA2338696) | human gut metagenome | biome: human gut; feature: human-associated habitat; material: faeces... | reverse complement strand
CGAGCTTGCGGATGCACTGGCTGCGCGCGGATAGGGAAGAGTTGTCTGTATGAATATGACAAAATGAACAGCCTCAGATTGTACGAACAATACTAAAAAGGACCTTGGCAGGAAATATCGATACTTTAGCGGAGAAGCGTCGCGCAAGCGGCGCTTCTCCGGTTTTGATGCGGAATGTAACGGTGCTTTATCAGAACGGCTGTATTGTTGGAAGTGAAAAGGATTTCATTTCCGAAAAAATCCAGGCGGAATTAAGAAGCGGCGATTATTCGCCGCTGTACGAATATTTGTTGATCAAGTTCCCTACAGCATATAACCTGTTTAATATGAGAATGAAAGATTTAATGGAACAGGAAGTGGATGGAAAATATTTCGGATTTTGATTGTACTTTGCATGATATGCGACGATGTGAAAAGTCAACTGGAAAGGATGTAAAAATCGTTTCGGACTACGCCGGAGAGCATCCGAATCTATTCTTTACAATACAATTAATCCATTGGACGGATTTTTGTCCTTGTGCCGTTCTGTGCCCGCCTACGTTATGTGACGGGCACTCGGTGGACAATATGAAATATATGAATATGAGTCGCGTGAAGACTGTTCTTGAGAGCACATCCGTTGCCGGCTGACTTCATTCACCGCAGGGCCTGCAAGCTAATTTGCCCAAATTTCCTGACACAGCCAAATGACTGACGTGCAGATGGAGATATATCGGATTTATGGATAGACGTGTTCGTTCGACCGCTCCTATTTGTATGGTATATATAGCTGAAACGTATGATATTGCGAATTTTGCATGAATATGTTATACTAAAAGCATTCCTAATAGGGAGATGCTTAATATGGAGTTGCGCACACTTCGTTACTTTTTGGCGGCAGCGCAGGAGGAGAATATCACGAGAGCCGCAGATATCCTGCATGTGACGCAGCCGACGCTGAGCCGGCAGATGATGGATCTGGAGAAAGAGTTGGGCACGACACTGATGCTCCGTGGCAAACATGGATTGACCTTGACCGATGAGGGCATCTTTTTCCGCCAGCGCGCAGAAGAAATTGTGGAGCTGGCAGACCGGCTGGAACAGGCTTTTGCGGAGCGGAATGCCGATGTCAGCGGGTTGATTGCCATCGGAGCTTCGGAAGCTGTCGGAAGCCGTCTGTTTGCAAAACTCATCAAGCGGTTTTCTGAAAAATATCCTCTGGTTCAGTTTCATTTGTATAATGAAACGGCAGATAACATCAAAGACCGGCTGGACAAAGGGCTGGTTGATGTGGGTCTGCTGCTGGAGCCGGTGGATACGACGAAGTACGATTTTATCCGGCTCTCCCAAAAGGAGACCTGGGGAATCCTTTTGCGGGATGATCACCCACTGGTCGGCCGTGAATTTATTACACAGGAGGAGATAGCGGCTTATCCTTTGATCCTCCCGCTGCGTGAGCGGGCGCGCGCAGAAATCCTGAACTGGCTGAAGCGGGATGAAAAGGATTTGCATATCCCGCTCAGCTATACGCTGCTATCCAATGCCGCATTGCTGGTAGAGGAAGGGATGGGGTGCGCGTTTTGTCTGGATGGTGCTCTGGCAATCCGCAGCAGCCCGCATCTGCGGTTCATCCCCGTACACCCCGAGCATACGACTCGCAGCGTGTTGATTTGGAAGAAAAAGAACTTGTTTTCTCCGGCGACTTCCTTATTTATTCAAGAAATCAATATGCTGCGTGCCAGATTGGAATAAAGATCGTTTTATACGGATCTCCGAGGTTTGCTGCCTTGGAGATCCTTTTTTCTTCATCCATAGAAAAAACGTATGGAAAAAGATAAAATATAGGTATTAGACAAAGAGCACGGATCGGATTATAATAAAAGCACGGAATATGATGTTATTACAATTTTCCGCCAAATGGTTTGACAGGCCGTATCTTGCAGACGGGAGAAAATGAAAAACACTTGAAAACGCTGGAAATCTCAAACTGTATGACGGATATATTCGGGCTGCCGGCAGGCCGATGGTATCCGGATATGAAATCTTTTTTTCGGAAAGCAGGTATATCGCATAAGCGCCGGCGGCCGGAAGCAGCAGGGTCGAACAATAATTTTGACTGCTACAAAAGAGAAACATTCTTCCTATCGGAAGGATATATAGAAAAGGCGGCCAGATTTAGCGACTGATATTAGGAGGTTAAGACGTATGAAAAAAGCTTTTTTTACAATTCTTTTTGGTCTGATGACATTTGCTTTTTCAGCCTGTGGGAACAGCAATCAGGGGTTGGCATCAACCACTGAATCGCTTTCAGCCGGAACGGAGCAGATTTCTTCCGCTGACCAGAATTCTTTCGCAGAACAATCGAAACAGGATGAATCGACCGGACCGTCGTCTGCGGACGGAACGCCTTCCGCATCGACGGAGGGCGAAGAGCCGGAAAACACCATGCGGCGAATCTCGGTACAGTTCGGTGAAAATGCCGTTATCTATGAACTGAATGGCGGGACGGCCGCCGCTTCCCTTTATGCACAGCTGCCCCTTACCTTGGAAGTAGAGGACTTCAGCACCAACGAGAAAATCTTTTACCCACCGCAGGAGCTGGATATCAGTGATTCTCCGCTGGCGCAGTCCGGTGCCGGGACGCTGGCCTATTATGCTCCCTGGGGAGATGTGGTGATGTTCTACGGCGATTATAACGTAAATTCTTCGCTGTATGAGTTGGGACAAGCGGTTTCCGGCGGAGAACTGGTCAGTGAAATGCACGGTACGATCACCGTCAGCGCTGTGGAATAACAGCAATTACATATTTGTCAAGGAGTATAAGTCAATGAAAATTGTTATTTTGGAGGGAAGTCCCAATAAAAACGGCTCCTCCAACCTGCTTGCAGACTGCTTTAAGCAGGGAGCGGAGGAAGCCCGTCACACGGTGGAGATCATCGATGCCGCCCACGCCGATATCCATACCTGCACCGGCTGTATCCATTGCGGGTATGAAGGACCCTGCGTGCAGAAGGATGAGCTCGACTGGATCCGCCCCAAAATCCTGGAAGCGGACATGATGGTGTTTGTGACGCCGTTATACTATTACGGGATGTCCGCACAGTTGAAGATTCTGGTCGACCGTTTCTGTGCCTTCAACAGCTCTATCCAGCGCAAACATATGAAATCCGCCCTGCTGGCAGCAGCCTGGAACAAGGACGACTGGACCTTTGAAGCGCTGGAATCTCACTATAAAACTTTGGTGCGATATCTGAATTTGACGAATATGGGGACGGTGCTGGGCGCCGGCTGCGGATCGCCCTCCATAACTCGGTATTCCGAATTCCCGCAGCAGGCGTATAATCTGGGGAATCGGCTTCGGTGAGCGGCGTTCGCTCAACTTATAGAAAATAATACGAAAAAGCAATCCGTTTTCTGCTCTTAAAATGAAAGGAATGAATGAAAGTGAAAAAATTTTTATTTCTCCTGTTGGCCTCGCTCCTGATCGTTTTCCTTGCTGCCTGCAGCGGCGGAACTTCCTCTTCGGGCGACAATGAGCTTTCTGCCCGACCTTCCGAACCGAACGCGCAGCCCTCTGAGGCACCCGTTTCAGAAGCGCCTTCCGGCTCTGAAACACCTGAGGAAACAACGGAACCGACAGACGGGACCAACGGAATACTGATTGCGTACTTTTCCTGGTCGGGCAATACGGAGCAGATGGCGCAGATGATCCAAGCCGAAACCGGCGGCACCCTATTCGAGATCGCCCCGGCTGTCCCGTATACGGACGATTATAACGAACTCCTCGACATTGCACAGCAGGAGCAGGCGGATGACGCACGACCGGCAGTGGCAAATCAAGTGGAAAACTGGGACAGCTATGACGTGATTTTCGTAGGATACCCCGACTGGTGGAGCGATGCACCCATGCTCATCTACTCTTTTCTGGAAGCTTACGACTGGGAAGGGAAAACCTTGATTCCATTCTGCACCAGCGGCGGCAGCGCCTTTGGCCGCAGCCTGGACAAGATCCCCGACAGTGCATCCGGAGCCACGATCCTGGAGGGGCTTCATGTCTCCGGCAGCCGTGTGGAGGGAGCCGGGGAAGACATAGCCGATTGGATCGGCGGCCTTGATCTGACTTGATTGTCAAGGGAGGGAGAGGAAACCCGTGAGGCCAAAGGCAGTTATTAAAATCGCAGTGGATGTTTTCATGACATTGGCGCTGCTGTTTTTGATGGGATATGCGTTTTGGGGCGATGTTGCCCACGAATGGGCGGGAGCCGGAATGTTTCTCCTGTTCCTTCTGCATCATATCCTGAACGGGAATTGGTACAAATCCCTTTTCAAAGGCGGATATACACCGCTCCGCGTTTTTCGGCTGATTGTGGATGTATTGGTATTCCTTGCTATGATTGGCCTGATGGTCAGCGGTATAATGCTTTCAAACTATGTTTTTTCATTTTTGAACATTCGGGGCGGTATGTCCTTCGCACGCCTGCTGCACATGGCAGCCTCACACTGGGGCTTTGTCCTGATGGCTCTGCATTTGGGTCTGCACTGGAGTATGCTTCTGGGGATGGCCGGTAAAGTGATGAAAGTGCGGCAAACCTCCCGCCTGCGGAAGGTTCTGCTGTCCATCGTTGGAGCGGGAATTGCCGTCTATGGTCTTATGGTATTTATCCGGCGTGATCTTCTCACTTATATGTTGCTGAAAACACAGTTTGTATTTCTGGACTTCAGCGAGCCGATCCCACTTTTCTATTTGGACTATCTGGCCATGATGGGCGCCTTTATCTTCCTGGCCGATTCTGCCTCCAAACTGCTGCGGAAACTGCCGGCCAAAAAAGTCAAATCCTAAAATACTTTACAACACGACAACAAGACAAGGAGGTTCCGAATGAAAAAGCGATTTTCTCTCTATTTCGCAATTCTATTCTGCATTGGAATATTGGCAGGGTGCGCATCGGAACAGGAGCCTATTCCATCGGGGAACAACTCCATAGGCTCCGGCTCCCAGGCCTCTCGGCCCCCGCAGTCAGCGGCCGGGGTGTCAGGGCAACCCGGGGAAGCCTCCGGCGAGGCATCAACCGTATACATGACCACTGATATCTCCGCGCAAGGATTGATGGCGGTTTACGAGGCGCTGGGAGCCGAGCTCCCGGAAGGGAACATCGCTGTCAAAATCAGCACCGGTGAGCCGGGCAGCAACTATCTGCGTCCGGAGCTTATCGGCAATCTGGTGCGGGCGGTGAACGGCACCATCGTGGAGTGCAATACCGCTTACGTAGTACCGGCTACGCCGGGCTGGGGATGGCGGATGTCCACCATACGGGGTCTGCCCCGGACAACCAGGGTACCGCCAAAATCGAGGCAAAAATCCGTCACCCCGGCGCCGCAAAGCAGGGCCGCCGCCCGGTCCACCGCGTAGCCTTTGGCAATCCCGCCCAGATCGACGGCCTGGCCGGCGCGGGGCAAAAAGGCTTTCCGCTGTCCCGGCGGCCCGTCCACAAGCAGTCCTTCGTCGTCCACGAGAGCCGCCGCCCGTGCCAGGTCTCCCTCCTCCGGGACGTGTCCCGTGCGGAGAGCCTGGCGCCAAAGGGCCGCCAGGGGGCCTGCCGTTATGGAAAAAGCGCCGCCGCTCCACCGGGAACACTGCCGCGCCGCTTCCAGCAGGACTGCCAAATCGTCCGACATCGGTACCGCTTCCCGGCCAGCCGCCTGATTCAGCCGTACCACCTCGCTGTCGGGGCGGAACAGGGAGGCCCGGCGGTCCAGTCCGCAGACCCATTCCCGGACCCGGTGCAGCAGGACATCGTCCGCTGCCGCCGTCACGCGGCACACCGTGCCCAGTGCGTTGAATAGGATCATCCCTTGCTGTGCCATGGTCTTTTCCCCCCAACATTGCATTTCTTTCTGTCTAAATCTATTGTATCGGATTCCCGGCTTTCGTCCAAGGCAGAAAAGAAAACTTTTCCTGACATGGATTATCAAACCAAAACTTTATGGAAAAAATAAGGCGGAATTTTGACGAAAGATAAATTTTTGGAATTTTCAATGAATTAACAGACTTCCTTCCCTCTTTATAGTATAATGAAACGGAGAAGGCGATGCCGCCGGAAGAAGATATGGCGGCTCAGAAAGGAGATGTCCCTATGAAAGACAAAAAAATGTACACGGAAGCGGAAATCGAGGCGTTGGCCGAAAAGGCGGCCGAGTGCGCCATGGAACATTTCAAGCACGGCCTGAACTGCGGCGAATGTGTCGTCCAGGGCTTTTTGGACCTGGGCCTGTCGGACTATCCGAAGGAAATTGTCGGCCTCGTATCGGGCATGGGCGGCGGCATGGGCTTTACGCACCACACGTGCGGCGCCGTCAACGCGGGGCTCGTGGTAATCAGCTCGGAAAAAGGCCGCAAAAACCCGTACGCCAGGGAAACCTTTGCCGAACGGGTAGACGAACTGCACCACCCCGGCACGGGCATCTATCCCCGGCATGGCGCCTATGTCAAGGAATGCATCAAGGAATATGGCACCATGGAGTGCCGCGACTTGTGCCTGCCCTTTGACGAATCCACGCCGGAAGGCAAAAAAGACCGGGCCCGCAACTGCAAGAAACTCATCGGCTTCTGCACACGGGAAGCCGTCAAGGCGGCCCTCCGGCCCTGATTGTCTTTTTCCCGACCCGCTTTACCCTGTCCCGCCTGGCGGAAGGAGGCAGTTTTGTCCCATAAGTATGTCATCATCGGCGGTGTGGCCGGCGGCGCTTCCGCGGCCGCCCGCCTGCGCCGTCTTGACGAAGACGCACAGATTGTCCTGTTGGAAAAGGGTCCTTTCGTCTCCTTTTCCAACTGCAGCATCCCCTACTACTTGAACCGGCTGGTCCCGGAGAGCGCCAACCTCATCCTCATGAATCCTGAACGCTTCTGGAACCAGTATCACATCGAGGTCCGGACGGAACACGAAGCGACAGCCATCGACCGGCGGCGCAAGGTCGTCACCGTCCGCGACGTCCGCACGGGCGAAGCGCAGGAAGAACATTACGACAAACTGGTCCTGGCGCCGGGCGGCACGCCCATCCGGCCCCGTTCCATCCGGGGTCTCGACGGCCCCAGGGTGTTTGCCATCCATACGGTGCCCGACGTGGTACGGCTGGACGCCTGCCTGCGGCAGCCCCCCGGCGGCCGTGTGGCCATTATCGGCGGCGGCTTCATCGGCTGCGAAGCGGCGGAATGCCTGCGGGAAGCCGGCTTTGACGTCACCATCGTCGAAGCGGGGCCGCAGATTTTAGCGCCCTTTGATTTCGATCTGGTCCAGATTCTCCACAAGGAACTGCTGGACCACGGTGTCCATCTGATCCTTCAGGATGGCCTGGCCGCCGTCACGGAAACTGGAGTGACCTTGCAGAGCGGCCGGGCCCTGCCGGCCGATGCGGTCCTGCTCGCCATCGGTGTCGCCCCGGAAACAGGCCTGGCACGGGATGCCGGACTGGAAATCGGGCCGACCGGAGGCATCCGGACCGATGGCAATGGCCAAACCAGTGACGCCGACATCTTCGCCGTCGGCGATGCCGTGGAAGTCCTGAACCGGCTGACGCGCCAGCCCATGCGCCTGGCCCTGGCGTGGCCGGCCCAGATGGAGGCACGCAACGCGGCCGACGCCATTTGCGGCGAAGCCCACGAACGGAAAGGCTTCCTGGGTTCGGCCGTCGTCCGGATTTTCGACCAGTTCGCCGCCCGCACGGGCCTGAACGAAGCCGAAGCCACCCGGGCCGGCATCGACTGGGACTATGCCTACGTCATCCCCATGGACAAGGTCAGCGTCCTCCCCGGTGCCCGCCCACTCCACCTGAAAGTCCTCTTTGAGAAAGTGACCGGCCGTCTGTTGGGCGCCCAGGCCATCGGCAGCGAGGGAGCGGTACGGCGGATCCACGTCGTGGCGGCCCTGCTCGGGCTTAACGGCACCCTGGCGGATTTGCGCGATGCCGAGCTGTGCTACGCGCCCGTTACGGCCACGGCCAAAGACGCTGTCAACCTGGCGGGCCTGGTAGGGCTCAACCTCCTGTACGGGCGATTCCGGCAGGTCCACCTGACCTGCGTCCGGGAATTGGTACAGTCCGGCGCCTACCTCCTTGACGTCCGGGAAAAGGCGGAATTCGCCGCCGGCCATCTGCTGGGCGCCGTCAACATTCCCCTGAGCCAGCTGCGGAACCGTCTGGATGAAATCCCCAAGGACCGGCCTGTATATGTACACTGCCGTTCGGCCCAGCGCAGCTACAATGCCGTCTGCGCCTTGCAGCAGCGTGGCTGGCGCGAAATATACAACATCGCGGGATCGTACCTGGCCCTGTCCCTCTACGAAGCCATGCAGGAGCGGCTGTACGGAAAAGAAAAGCTGGTAACGGAATACAACTTCCGCTGAGCACGGCGCCTCTCCTCCCCTGTCAATAAAAAAGGACTCCTCGAAGGAGTCCTTTTTGTTGTCCTGTTTTCCGCCCGGCTATCCCTGCCAGGCCGCTTCCCGCCGCGGATTCCCCTAAAGGGCCTCAGCCGCGTTGACCCGCTTCCTCGGCTTCCCGTTCCGGGGTCAGCTGGTCGTCCACGTTGACGATAAAATCTTGCACGTTTGTCACAATAGTACGAACCGAGAGGCTGCCGCGGTCTTTCAGCTTATTCACGGCGAATTCCGAAATATCGACGGAATAGAAAAAAGTGGGCCGGACGACGCCCTGGACCACGCGGTACGACGGGAACATATTGCCCGTGGCGATCGTATGGAGCATGGACGCCATGCAGACAACCGTCGTCGCGTCCTGCACCATGTCCCGCATCCGGTCCTGGGCCTCATATACGTTGCCGATGACTTCCGGCAGGGGGCCGTCGTCACGGATGGAACCGGCCAGCACGTACGGCACCCGACCCTCTTCACAGGCGGCCATAATGCCGTCGCGTAGCTTTTCGTGCCGGATAAACCCGGAAATGCTGCCGTAGTAACGGACGCGGTTGATGGTGTCCAAGTGGTTGTAATGGCCCAGGGGCTGCAATTCCTGTGTATAGATGTCCTGTCCCAGGGCGGTCCGCAAATAGGCCGCTTCCAAGTCGTGGGTCGCCAGGGCATTGCCTGCCATCAGACCGTGGACATATCCTTTGCGGATCAGGTTGGCGAAAGCCACGCGGGCGTCGTGGTCAAAGGCGCAGGCCGGACCAAGGACCCAGACAATCTTGCCCCCGTGCCGCTTTTCATAGCGCAGGACATTGTAGATGGAATCATAGTCCCGGGAATACCCGGTTTCGCGGGACCGTCCCATCCGAAAAGCGAAAACGGGGTTCTGGTCCGCATGGCTGCCAAACCCGTCAGGATGGACGTAAATTCCCTCTTCCCCGTTCTCCGTGCGGCCCGTAACCACCAGGTCGCCTTGCCGCAGGTGACGGAACTCCACGACGGCGATGCGGCCGTCCCGCAGGACGGCGCAGCAGTCCATGCGGCTTTCCTCTACCAACAGCCATGTTCCGTGAACCTTGAAGTATTCCGGAAAAATGGACATGGCATGATACGAATCCGGGGCCACGCCATCCTTCGGGGCAGGCATCAGGACGCAGTCCGGCGCCCCGCGGAAACGGGGTTCCGTAAAGTCCGGCGCTTTATATGACGCAATCTTCCAAGCCATGGTACGCTTCCTCCCTTCCTGCGGGACCGCGCCCGGGCGGCTCCGCGGAAACAACAGTCCTCAGTGCACGAAATCCCCGTTCATGTCGATTAGTTTGCCCGGGTTCATAATGTTGTTCGGATCCAGGGCCAGCTTGATGGCCTTGAGAACCTTCAACTCCGCTGCCGGTGTATTTTTGGCAAACTCTTCCAGCTTCTTGAACCCGATGCCGTGCTCGCCGGACATCTTGCCGCCCAAGGCGTAGACGCGAGGGAACAAATCCGCGTGGAACGCTTTGATTTTTTCAAACCATTCGTCCGGTGTCAAGCCTTCGCGGTTCAAGGGCAGCACATGGATATTGCCGTCCCCGATGTGGGCCACCGTGACGCAGTACAGGCCGTGCTTTTTCGTCAAGTCCGGAATCTGGGCCGTCATTTCAGGAATCTTGTCCAGTGGTACGACGAAGTCTTCCGTCTGGAACATTTTATCGATGGCGCGGGCCGCTTCGGCAAACTGCTTGCGCAGCTTCCAGATGCGGGCGTCGGCTTCGAATTCATCGACGGAACCATTCGCCTCGGCCAGTTCGGCGAGTTGTTCCATCTTCCGTTCCATTTCCTCTTCATGGAAGGTTTCCACCGTGACGATGACGTAACAGCCGCCGTCTTTGACATGGGGGAACTCCATGTCGAGGAACTTCGCCGTCATGGCAATGGCTTCGTTGTCCATGAACTCCAAGCTCGTCGGATCGATGCCGGCCTTGAGGATCTTGTTCGGCAGGGCCAGCGCCTCGGCCTCGTCCCGGAAGACACAGACCATGTTGAAGTTGAACGGCGGCAGGGGACGCAGTTTAACCGTCACTTCCGTAATGATGCCCAAGGCCCCCTCGGATCCGGCAAAAAGCTGTTCCAGGGCCAGTCCCGTAGAGCATTTCTGCAAACGCGCGCCTGCCGTCAGGATATCCCCCGTAGGCGTCACCACTTTGACAGAATAGATCTGGTTGCGTGTCGTACCGTATTTGACCGCTTTATTCCCGCCGGCATTGTTGGCCACGTTCCCGCCAATCATGCAGTTTTCCGAGCTGGACGGATCGCCGGCGTACAGCAGGCCGTGGGCCCTAGCCGCTTCCTGCAGGTCGTTCGTGGAAACGCCGGCTTGGGCGACGCAGTAGAGGGCGTCACTGTTCATTTCGAGGATCTTGTTCATGCGCTCCATTTCCACGACCATGCCGTGATAGACCGGAATGGCGCCGCAGGCGACATTCGTGCCGGCCGCGCGGGGCGTAATGGGCACAAGGAATTCGTTGGCCAGCTTGACGATGGCCGCCACTTCTTCCGTCGAACCAGGAAACACGACCACTTCCGGTTTGCGGAAGTAGTGGGGATTGCCTTCCTCGTCGGTCTGGTACTGAATCAAAGTCTCTTCGTCGCAACGGACGTTTTCGTCCCCGACGATAACTTTCAATTTGGCGATGACTTCCGGTGTCACCGGATGATAATGGGATGCCATGACGCTTCCTCCTTGTCAACCACAAAAAATTATCCCGCCGTTCGGGCGGGATTCATCATATCTTGCATTGTATCACATTTTTTATACATTGAAAAGATGTCATGGCCGTCCTTTCCGGGACACTTACAAGGCAACGGACGCAGACAAAAACAGCCAATGCCTGTCCCTTTCATTTTGATACGCCTGCCGTATATTCCTTAGCCCGTTCCTGTAAAAACTCCGCAAACAGGCTGACGGGCCGCGGCTGCTGCTGATTCTTCTTCCAGGCCATGACGCTGCCGACGACCAATTCCGGCGCCAGCGGAATGGCCCGCAAATCCGGGGAAAAACCGACATCGAGGGGCGTGATTCCTTTTCCAACGCCGGCACGCACCAGGGCGATTGTGTTGTACAGGGACAGGTTGATTGTGGCAGGCAGCTTGAGGGTCCCATAGATCAACCCGAACCAGTTTTCAAACACGTTGCGCACAGACAGGCGCCTGGGCATAAGGATATCCATTCCTTCCAGGTCTTCCGGCGTCACGGCCTCTTGCCCTGCCATGGGGTCATCCTTGCGCACCAGGAGCCTGTACTGCTCCTGGTAAGGCATGTGGACGAAATTGTATTTGCTGATGTCGACCGGTTCCATGAGGAGCCCAAAATCGAGCAGGCCCCGGTCCATGCGCGTCGAAACGTCGTCCGCAATGGCCGAATAGATTTCAAAAGAGACGCGGGGATATTTTTTGCGGAAGTCCGCCATCGTGTCCGCCAGGTAACGGATGCTCCCCGTTTCGCCGCAGCCGATAGCGATGGTCCCTGTCACGACTTGATCCATATGGGTCAGTTCCGCTTCCGCCTTGTCCGCCAGTTCCAGGATTTCACGGGCCCGGCAGCGCAGCAGCTGCCCCTCCTCGGTCAATGTAATGCGATGATTGCCCCGGCGGAACAGTGTCACGCCCAGGTCCGCCTCCAGCTGCGCCAGCTGGCGGGATAGCGTAGGCTGTGTAACATGCAGGATTTCCGCGGCATGGGTAATGTTCTCTTCCATGGCAACCGTCAGAAAATACCGCAACACCCTCAATTCCATGATACGTCTCTCTCCTTCCTGAACATCCTGCCGCCCCTTCTTCCCGCTCTCCTCCGCGCTTCCGAAGGGTCGCGCGGGTTCTGCCGGGAAATACGGGGTTCCCGTTTACGTTCATCATAACAGAAATTCAGATATGCCGCCAGAGCATGATGTTTTTTCCTGCGGGAACGCAAAAGCCGCGCCTGGTTCCCCCCATACGTCCTCTTGCCGGTTTTGCCGATGCCAAGGCCATCCCTGCTCCCCCAGGACAGCCAGCCGAAAAAATAAGGCCGTACCCATTCCCGCCAGGTACGGCCTTTTCTTCGTTTTTCTTGTTAACTTTTCGTCTGCGCACCGTATCGGAAACAAAGGGGGTAAATCCGGGAATGTCCATTCAAAAATTTGGCGGAGCGGGTGGGATTCGAACCCACGTGCCGCAGGACGGCTAACGGATTTCGAGTCCGCCTCGTTATGACCACTTCGATACCGCTCCGCATAGGACACCGGAACCGGTGCACGTCAGGTATTATACCATATCAGGGTTCTTTTGACTACCCTTTTTTCCTTCTGTCCGCTGGCGGGCGAAAAAATCCCGCATCAAGGCCCGGCACTCTTCCTCGCAGATGCCCCCGATGACTTCGGGCCGGTGGTTGAGGGCCTGGTGGGTCAAGACGTTGAAAAGGGATTCCACGGCGCCGGCGCGGTTGTCCCGGCAGCCGAAGAGGACCGTGTCAATGCGGCTGTTGTAGATGGCGCCGGCGCACATGGGGCACGGTTCCACCGTCACGTAAAGGGTGCAGCCCGTCAGGCGCCAGTTGCGCAACCGGGCACAGGCCTCCCGGATGACGATGATTTCGGCGTGGGCCGTGGCATCATGCCAGTGTTCCCGCATATTGTGGCCTCGCGCGAGAATCTGCCCGTCCTTGACGAGGACCGCCCCGACGGGCACCTCCCCCAACGCTGCCGCCTTGGCCCCTTCGGCCAACGCCGCCTTCATGAATTCCAGTTCTATCGCCGCCACGCCTGTCCCTGCCCTTCTGCCCTGCCTGCCTCCGCCCCGCGCGCCCGTCCGCGCCATCGGGGTCACGCTTCCGGCGCGGTATCCTCTTCCTGTTCGTCCTGTTGTTCCAGCAGCTCTTCCCACTGCTGCATATAGCGGTCCAGCTTGGCCGCCGTTTCTTCCCGTTCCGTCGCCAGGGATTGGCTCAATGCCAAATCCATCTGGTTTTCCGGCACGGAAATCTGCTGGTCCAGATAGCTCAGCATGGCATCCTGTTCCCGGATACGCATTTCCACTTCGTCTAGGCGTTTCTGCAGTTCCGACGGGGTCAGGCGGCGTTTCTTTTTCTTCGCCTCCGCCTCGGCTTCTTCGCGCCGGGCCGCTCCTTCGGCCCATTCCAGGGCCTTGCGGGCTTTGGCTTCCGCTTCCGTCTGGCGTTCCTTCGCTGCCTGTTCCGCCCCGCGCCGTGCCTCCTCGGCCCGCTCGGCGTCGGTCTGCTGCCGGCGTCGCGCCTTTTCCGTCACATAGTATTCGTAGTTGCCCTGGTAGTCCTGCAGCGTCCCGTCCTCAATTTCCCAAATCCGGTCCACAATCTCGTTGATGAAATACCGGTCGTGGCTAACGACGAGCACCGTCCCATCAAACAGCTCCAGGGCTGCCTCCACCGTTTCCTGCGCCAGGATATCCAAATGGTTCGTCGGTTCGTCAAGAATGAGGAAATTGGCCCCATCCATGACGAGTTTCAGCAGCACGAGGCGGGCCTTCTGCCCACCGCTCAAGGTGCCGATTTTTTTGTAGACATCGTCGCCGTGGAACATCATGCCCCCCAGGAGGGAGCGGGTCTGCTCGTCCGTCAGGCCATATTCCGTCAGGAAATTGTCAAAGAGGGTCTGCTCCGGATCGAGCCGTTCATAGCTTTGGGAAAAGTAGCCGATCTGGACGCGATTGCCGATTTTCGCTTCGCCGCCCAAGGCCTTGACTTCACCCAGGATGGTCCGCAGGAGTGTCGTCTTGCCGCTGCCGTTCGGGCCGAGGAGCCCCACTTTCTGGCCCCGCCGCAGGATCAGGTCTGCCTTGTCGATCAGGACACGGCCTTCGTACCCCGCGCTCAGGTGATCCAGGATGAGCACGCGATCAGCGCACTCCGGCGCCTTCGGCAGCCGAAGCGTGAAAGTTTCATTTTCCACCGGTTTTTCCAGACGTTCCAGCCGGTCCAGGCGGGACTGGCGTCCCCGGGCCATCTTACTCTTGATCCCGGCCTTGAAGCGGCGGATGTAGGCCTCTTCCGCGGCAATAAGGTCCTGCTGGGCCTCGTACGCCGCCTGTTCCGTTTTGACCTGGATTTCTTTTTGCGCGAGATACCGGGAATAGTTGCCCGAAAAAGACCGGAGGCGCCCGCCCTCCATCTCGAGAATGCGCGTCGCCACGTTGTCCAGGAAGGCGCGGTCATGGCTGACGACGAGGAGCCCGCCGCGGAATTCCCGCAGGTACTGTTCGAGCCATTCCATCATCACGATGTCCAGATGGTTCGTCGGTTCGTCAAGGATAAAAAAGTCCGGCGAACTCACCAAGGCCGCTGCCAGCATAAGGCGCGTCTTTTGGCCGCCGCTCAGACTCGCGGCCGGCTGCTGCCACATGCTTTCCGGGAACGCCAGGCCGAAGAGGACCTTTTTCAGGTTCGTTTCGTAGTGGTACCCGTCCAGGTATTCGTACCGCTGCGTCGCCCGGGCGTAGGCGGCGAGGGCCTCCTCGTCCCCGGCGGCCACGGCCTGTTCCAGGTCGGCCAGCTTTCGGCGCAGCTGAAGGATTTCCTGGTTGGCCTGGAACATAAACTCCCACACCGGCTCCGGGCCGAACCGGTCGAAACCCTGTTCCACATAGCCCGCCTGCAGGCCGGCCTCAAAGGAAACCATGCCCGTGTCGGCGTAGTCCGGGTTCAGGAGGCACTTCAGGAGTGTCGTTTTCCCGCTGCCGTTGACCCCGACGAGACCGATATGCTCGCCTTTGGCCACGGTGAAACTGACATCCTGGAAAATTTCATGGGTGCCGAAGGATTTGCCTAAATTAGTAACTGTCAATTGCATGGATTCTCTTCCTTTTGGCGGGGTTTCTTATTTCGCATAGCCGTACGGATGTGCCTGGTGCCATTTCCAGGCACTGGCAATGATTTCCTCCGTCGACGAATGTTCCGGCTGCCAGCCCAGGACGCGGCGGATTTTTTCCGACGACGCGATGAGCACGGCCGGATCGCCGGCGCGGCGCGCTTCTTCCGTCACGCGAAAATCCCGTCCCGTCACTTCCTTGGTCTTGTCGATGATTTCCCGGACGGAAAAGCCCTTCTCGCTGCCCAGGTTGAAGGCGCCGCCTTCCCCTCCCTGCAGCAGGTGACGCATGGCCAAGATATGGGCCTGGGCGAGATCCAGGACGTGGATGTAGTCCCGCAGGCACGTGCCGTCCGCCGTAGGATAGTCCGTCCCGAAAATGGAAATATGATCCCGGACCCCCTGGGCGGTCTTAAGAATCAGGGGAATCAAGTGCGTTTCCGGACTGTGGTCTTCCCCGATGGTCCCGTCCAGGTCCGCCCCGGCCGCGTTAAAATAGCGCAGGGCCACGTACTTCATCTCGTAGGCCATGGCAAAGTCCTTCATCATGGTTTCGATCTGGAGCTTGGTCCGGCCGTAGACATTCGTCGGCACCGTGGGGAAATCTTCCTCGATGGGTGTTTTCTCCGGTTCGCCGTAGACCGCCGCCGTCGACGAAAAGACGAGATTATCTACACCGGCCTCATGCATGGCAATGAGCAGGTGCAGGGTACCCTCCACATTGTTGTAGTAATACTTGGCCGGGTCTGTCATGGACTCGCCGACCAGACTGGACGCGGCAAAATGGATGACCCCGTCGATTTCGTACTCCGACAGGATGTGCTTCAGGAAAAACACATCGTGGATATCCCCCGTCACCAGCTGCACACTGTCCGGCACGGATTCCTCGTGTCCCGTGGACAGGTTGTCGAACACGATGGGAATCAGGTCTTTCGTCTGCTGCAGAGCCCGCACGGTATGGGACCCGATATAGCCGGCACCGCCGGTTACCAAAATATTCATTTTCGTTTCCTTCTTTCTTCGTCCTTTTCCCTGGGTCCGCCGCCACTTCCGGCCTGGGGGCCGACACCAGCGGAGCGCGCCGGCCGGGCATGAAAAAACCGGCCGCAGGTATACTCTTTTCATTATACCAAGAACAGCCGGTTTCGCCAATTTAGAATTTTTTCCCCGCCAATCCGCCCAGGTAGGCGCGGAACTTGTCGCGCAGTTCCGGACGGCGCAGGGCATATTCCACCGTCGCCTCCAGGAACCCTTCCTTATCCCCGACATCGTAACGGCGGCCTTCGAAGTTGTACGCGTACACAGGCTGGATTTTCACCAGGGCCCGCAGTCCGTCCGTCAGCTGGATTTCGCCGCCGGCGCCGGGCTGCGTCTGCTCCAGGAGCCCGAAAATCTCTGGCGTAATGACATACCTCCCCAGGACGGCCATACGGGACGGCGTCTCCTCCACGGAGGGCTTTTCCACCATGTCGGCCACGGCGAAGGTCCGCGGATCCGCCGTCTGGCGGGCCGCGACAATCCCATAGGACGACACTTTGTCACGGGGCACTTCCTGCACGCCCAGGACCGATACCCCCGTCCTCTCATACACGTCGATGAGCTGGCGCAGGGCCGGCCGTTCCTTGTTATATACCACATCGTCGCCCAGCAGGACGGCAAATGGTTCATGGCCGATGAACTGCTTGGCACACAAAATGGCGTGCCCCAGCCCCAGCGGCTCTTTCTGGCGGATGTAGTGGATGCGGATGTCGGAAATGGCACGCACCATTTTCAGCAAGTCTTCCTTCCCCTTTTCTTCCAGGTTCAGTTCCAGCTCGATGCTGCGGTCGAAGTGATCTTCGATGGCACGCTTGCTCCGGCCCGTAATGATCAGGATATCTTCAATGCCCGACTGCAGGGCTTCTTCGACAATGTATTGGATGGTCGGCTTGTCCACAATGGGCAGCATTTCCTTCGGCGTCGCCTTCGTGGCCGGCAGGAAACGTGTGCCCAGCCCGGCCGCGGGAATGACGGCACGCGTAATCGATGGGAATTTCGTCACGCCGGCTCGCCTCCAATCTGCTCCAGCAATTCTTTCGTCTTGGCTTCCAGCAAGGCCCGATCCCCCTTCGTTTCCACATTGAGCCGGATGACCGGTTCCGTGTTCGACGCGCGCAGGTTGAAGCGCCACGTATCAAACGCGACGGACAAGCCGTCGATCGTATCGATTTTCCCTGCCCCGTAACGCGTCCGCAGCAAGTCGAAAATGGCCTTGCTGTCCGCAACTTTGCGGTTGATTTCGCCGCTGCAGGGGAATTTCTCCTCCATATCCCCCACCAGCTCGGACAGTTTCTTGCCGCTGGCGCAGACAATCTCCAGGACCAGGAGGGCCGTAATCATGCCGCTATCGCAATAGGTGAATTCGCGGAAATAGTGATGGGAGGACATCTCGCCGCCATAGATGACATTGTGTTCCCGCATGCACTGCTTCATGAAAGCATGGCCGCTCTTGCTCAGGACGGGCACGCCGCCGTACTGTCGGATAATGGCTTCCGTGTTCCAGATAAGGCGCGGATCGTACATGATCCTGCTGCCCGGATAGCGCTGCAGGAAAGATTCCGCCAGGAGGCCGACCAGATAGTAGCCTTCAATGAATTTTCCCTGTTCGTCGCAGAAGAAACAACGGTCGAAATCCCCATCCCAGGCAATGCCCAGGTCGGCGTGGGCGGCCAGGACGGCGTCGCTGGTCTGTTTCCGCGAGGCTTCCAGCATCGGATTCGGCACGCCATGCGGAAAAGTACCGTCAGGCTCATAATTGACCTTTTCCAACGTGAAAGGCAGTCGTTTTTCCAGCTGCGTCAGGACCGCGCCGGCCCCGCCGTTGCCGGGGTTCACGACGACCTTCAGCGGTTTCAGCCTGGATACATCGATGTATTTCAGGAGATGCTCCACATAGGGCGTCATGATGTCCTGTTTCGTCAGGAGGCCCCGGGCCTTGCCGGCCACCAGATGATGGGGGAATTCGTCGACGCCGACCATTTCGCGGATTTCCTCCAGGCCCGTGTCGGCACTGACAGGCCGCGCGCCACGGCGGACAAGCTTCATGCCGTTGTATTCGGCCGGATTATGGCTGGCCGTGACCATGATGCCCCCGTCGGTCTTCAAATAGGCCGTGGCGAAATAAATCATTTCCGTGCCGCACTGGCCGATATCGATGACGTTGGCGCCGCCATCCCTCAGGCCGTCGCTCAGGGCCTTGACCAGGGACGGCCCCGTCAGCCGGATATCGTGGCCGACGACGACGTCTTCCGCCCCGAACAGGGCGCAAAACACCTTGCCCACTCGATACGCCAATTCCTCATTCACTTCGTCGGGAACTTTCCCGCGGATGTCATACGCTTTGAATGCCGCCGTATTCAACATGCTTTCGAACCCCTTTTCTCCTGTCGCTTCTGTCGCTCTGCGTGCCGTTTCGTCCAAGACATTTCCTGCGCGAAGCGGTTTGAAACATTCTTTGCCCGATATTCTACCGGGGATATTCTACCTGGAGGCGGAAAAGTCCTGCCTGCAGGGGAAAATTTACGGATTTCACACCTCGTAGTGCCGTCCTGCCAAAAAAGCTTCTGCCGCCGAACCGAGAAACCAGCGGATACAGGTAAAAAAGGCCGGGTAGCGCCCGTTCGGGCCAGGATCGAGCATTTCCCGCGCCAGCAGGGCCAAGGCGTCTTCCAGGGACATGCCTTCCCCCAGGAGGCTGTCCACCTGCTCCTGCAGGACTTCGAGAACCGCCCGGCGCAGGCGTTTTAACCGTCCGCAGTTCAGGTTCAGCTCCTGCAGGGAGCGGCGGGCCTTCCGGACCAGCTCTGCCGGACACGTTTCCTCGTCCACCTCCATGGCGCCCGTGAAGGAGTCATACTTGAACAACCGGGCCGAAGCCGGGATTTCCAGCGGATTGAGGATGACATCCGTCAGGGCCTTGTCACTTTTCGGCACGTCGCAGCTGCGGTCTTCTGCGCGGCTGGCGTAGCGATAGCGCGCTTCGGCCACGTAGGGCTGGCTGCCGCCGTGGCACACGCCGAGGAGATTCTGCCAGTCCAGGTGATAATTGTGCCGCGATCGTTCCGTCCCCGTCTTGGGATGAAAATGCTCCACCCGGAAATCATCCAGCTCCTCATCCGTGTCACTCAGGCAGATGGTAATTTCGCAGTAGGCGCAAAGGCCGTGCTGGTCCCGCAGGAGCTGTTCCTTGAGCTGGTGGTAGCCGACACGGTCCCGTTTGTGGAACTTGTCCCACGTATCGCGAGGATGGTACTGCCGATAGCGTGCGAGCCGCTCTGGCTCGACAGGCGATTTTTCGATGTGTTTCATGGCTTGCGTCTCCGGAAATCGCGGACACGGATGTCCATATCGGCCCGCAGCAAGGCCGGATCCCTTCCCTGGGACCAGGCATCCAGTTTGCGGCGCAGTTCTAGGGCTTCCGGCGTATCCCACTGATCCTGGCTGACCAGGCGCAGGTACCGCTGCAGATCCTGCACGATCGGCAGGTTGGCCGGCCGGCTGTCCACATGCTGGATATCCTTCAGGACCTGGCTGCTCTCGGCGCCGTAGGAAAAGGCCGGTGCTTCGATGCGGACCTGGTCGTCGGGCTCCCATTTCAGGACGCGGATGTCTTTCGCGGGGATGCTCGTCAGGACCTGCGGGCTGTGCGTCGTCAGGATGAACTGGACTTGCGGGAAAGCGGCGGCTAAATCCTGGACGACGGTCTGCTGCCAGGAGGGATGGAGATGCATGTCCACTTCGTCAATGAGGACCAGGCCCGGTGTCTTCCGTGTCACACCGTCCCCCAGATCGGGGTTGAGGCGGGCCATCCGATAGGCAATGTCCGCGGCCATGCTGATGACGCTGCGGGCGCCGTCGCTCATGGCTTCCATGGGGAACAGGCCCTTCGTGGGGTGGCTGACCAGCAGGTTTTGGGCGGAAAAGCTATACTGGATGTCCGTCCAGCCCATACTGCGAATACAAGCGATGACGGCCTTTTTCACCGCGCCCAGGATCTGCCGGTACGGATTGGCGGACTGCAGGCCCCGTTCCCGGATCAGGTGATCGTACTCCAGGGCGCTTTCCGTAGCGTAGCGGAACCACTGGCCGAAGGTATTGTACGAACCGGACGGTTCCAGGCATTCAATGTATCCGCTGGCACGGGACAAGTCGATGTCTCCGCCCTTCAGGAGAGAACTGTCGTTCCACATGCGCACGGTCCCGTAGTACCCCAGGACGGGCAGGACGACGGCTTCATCCCCCTTGCCGTTCAGGCGTGTCGCCAGGGACTTGGCGTAATCCGTCACGACTTTGGCGTGCTTCGAGGAGGTCCGCCCCTGCAGGGTCTTCAGCTCCCGCTGCCAGACGAGCCCTTCCCCCGCGCCCGTCCGGACAGACACTTCCAGGGACACGGGCAGCTGGTACTTCATGCGGGGAATGCCAAGGCCATCGGCGCCGCGCCCCTGCTCCAGGATCATCCGCACATCGTGGGGCTGGAAATTACGGGGCCGGCTGCCGTGGAAAACCGACAGATAGGGCGTCATGGCGATGGCCAGGGCGTCAAGGATGGCCGTCTTGCCTTTGCCGTTCTCCGCCACGATGACCGTCAGGCGCGGCGAAAAGCCGATGGTGAAATCTTCGTAACAACGGAAATTTTGCAAGTGAAGCTGCTCGACATACATGGACCTGCCTCCTGTCTCTGGCCGCGCGGCGCCTCGTCTTCCCCTCCGGACCTTCCGGCCTGCCGGAATTCCGGAAGACGAAAAAAGGGAGCGGCTGCCGCCGCCCCCTTTCTGCACCGACAGTGCTTATTTCTTGGCGTTGTTATTGTTTTCCGTCTTGGCAGGAATCTTCTGTTCCGGTTCCATGACCATCATATCCATCATGGTGATTTTACCGTTTTCATTGCGGAAGGCCGCGATGATTTCCATGACAGGAACCTTTTCATAGACAGCGCGATACCGCAGCACATCCCCGCCATTCAATTTCTGGTAGACAACCATGCGTTTCGATTTCAGGCTGCCCAAGTCCCTGTTCATATAGTCGAACATGGTCTTGTACTGTTCCGGCGGGAAGGATTTGGTCATTTCCGGGTCCATGTACTTCAGGACCTCGTTGTAGTTCTTGCCCTGCATGAAGGCGTCGACCGCCTTCTGCTCATAATCCAGGTCCGTTCCGTCGCTGGCAAAGCAGATGGCGGAAAAACCCATGAGCACGGCAGTCACCAGTACCAGGATTTTCTTCTTCATATTCTTTCCTCCTCTATCCTAAATCAGGCCGCGAAGTCACTCCTTCGCCAAGCCTTCTTTCAGGCGTTTCATTCCTTCGATCGTGTCCTCGTGGGTCCCGAAGCCGGTCAGGCGGAAGTAGCCTTCGCCCATAGTGCCGAAGCCGGAGCCGGGGGTCCCGACGATGGCGAAGCGGTTCAGCAGGACATCGAAGAATTCCCAGGACTTCATGCCGTCCGGGCACTGCATCCAGATGTAGGGGGAACGCTTGCCGCCATAGTACTTGATTCCCAGGCTGTCGAGGGTTTCCCCGATGATGCGGCAGTTTTCCTTGTAGTACCGCAGGTTGTCGCGGCACTGCCGGATGCCTTCCGGCGACAAGGCCGCTTCGGCGCCGCGCTGCACGATATAGGGAACCCCGTTGAATTTCGTGGTCTGCCGCCGCAGCCACATCTTGTTGAGGCTCATTTCCGTGCCGTCCTTGGATTTGCGTTTCAACCCCAGCGGCACTACCGTGTATCCGCAGCGGGTCCCCGTAAAGCCGGCGGTCTTGGAGAAGGAGCACAGCTCGATGGCGCAGTCCTTCGCCCCTTCAATGGTGAAGATACTCCGCGGCGTCGGGTCCCCCTCGTCGATGAACGCTTCGTAGGCGGCGTCGTAGAGGATGACCGCACCTTTCCTTTTCGCGTAGGCCACCCATTGTTCCAGCTGTTCGCGGGAGTAGGCGGCACCCGTCGGGTTGTTCGGCGAGCACAGGTAGATGACATCGGCCTGGACAGCATCGTCAGGCATCGGCAGGAAATCGTTTTCCGGGCTGCCCTTCATGAAGAGAACCTTGCGGCCTCGCATGACATTCGTGTCGTAGTAGACCGGATAGACCGGATCCGGCAGCAGGATGGTGTTGGCGTCGCTAAAGATGTCCGTAATGTTGCCGCAGTCGCTCTTGGCGCCGTCACTGATAAAGATTTCCCGCGTATCCAGGGTCACGCCGAAGGACGCGTAGTAACGGACCAGGGCCTGGTGCAGGAAATCATAGCCCTGTTCCGGGCCGTAACCGCGGAAGGTTTCCTTATGTCCCATTTCCGCCACGGCCTTGGCCAGCGCGTCCACGACAACCGGAGCCAGGGGCAGCGTCACATCGCCGATTCCCATGCGGATAATTTTCTGGTCCGGATACTCTTTCTGGAAAGCCGCCACCTTTTGCGCGATATTCGCGAAGAGATAGCTGTCTTGTAATTTTTCGTAGTTTTCATTGACAAATGCCACGTGAATTCCCCCCATAAAACAGATTCGTGAGTTTCATTATACCGCAAATAAACCGTTTTGTACGGCCTTTCTGTGTTTTTTCTCAAAAAGTTCAAGAATTTCACGGCCTTACCGGCCCAGTTCTTTGGCAATCGCTTCAATTTCCCCATCGGGAATTTCCATCGCGCCGTGGAACACCTCCACGGCCGGTCCCGTCAGATAGAGGTGATTGTCGGTATCGGAATAGGTCACTTTCAGCTCGCCGCCCAGGCAACGCACGTTCAGCGGCTGTCCCATCCTGCCTGCCTTGTGCAGACGCATGCAGGCGTACGTGACGGCGCAGGCGCCGGTACCACAAGCCAGGGTTTCGCCGCTGCCCCGTTCCCATACGCGGAACTTGACCGTATTCTCATCCAGGATCTGGACAAACTCCGTATTGACCCCTTCGGGAAAGAGCTTGTGATGCTCAAACTGCGGTCCCAATTCCTCCAGGTCCAAACTGTCCACGTCGGGCACGAAGGTCACAAAATGGGGATTGCCCATGGACACGGCAGTCCCGTTGTAAAAGACCTTTTCCCGGTACGTTTTCTTGTCCGTCCCGACAATGGTCGTCTCCTTCAGGACCAAAGACTGGTCCACAAAGATGTAGTGATCCGTAATCATGGGAATCTTCCGCGGCCGGATTTCCGGTTCTCCCATATCGACCGTCGCCTCCGCCACTTTCCCGTCACGGACCTCCATGCGGATCGTCTTGATTCCTCCCAGCGTCTCGATAGTCACGGGGTTTTTGTCTGTCAGGCCGTGGTCATAGACATATTTGGCGACACAGCGGATCCCGTTGCCGCACATCTTACCTTCGGAGCCGTCCGCATTGTACATGGCCATACGGAAATCCGCCTTTTCCGAAGGGCAGATAAGGATCAGGCCGTCACTGCCGATCCCGAAATGATAACGGCTCACGTAGACCGACACCGCCTCCGGATGAGGAATGGGGGTTTTCGTACAATCCACATAGACATAATCATTGCCGCAACCGTGCATTTTGGTAAAATTGAATTTCATCGCTACCTCGTTCTCCTTTATCTGTATTCTATATATTGTATATACACCCCTTAAACTTTTCTTCATTATACCGTGTTTGGTAAACGAACGCAACCAAGCTTAAGACGACAAAAAACCCCTTTACGCGTTGGCGTAAAGGGGTTTTTCCTGAACCGGCAA
>ENA-ORNY01000591-ORNY01000591.1-human-gut-metagenome-genome-assembly--contig:-NODE-591-length-24075-cov-3.638634_pt1 | contig 24075 bp, 21 predicted proteins | sample MGYA00242122_ERZ509036 | MGnify/ENA primary metagenome ERZ509036 (study PRJEB26280, sample SAMEA2338696) | human gut metagenome | biome: human gut; feature: human-associated habitat; material: faeces... | reverse complement strand
TATAATACATAAAATTCCCATAAGCCATATGGGGATTATTGGAAATATTCTCATAGTCTTTTTCTACACTTTCATCTTTTTATTTAATATACACATTCCTAAAATAGATATAATAAGTATAATAAATGGTATTTTAGGTATGTCTATTTTTCTTGTTATTTTTTGATCTTTAATCAAACTTTTTCCTTTTTTTTCTATATTTTTTACAATATCATTAACCGTTCCTGATGAATTTTCTGTATAAAAAGTACCTCCTGTTAATTCTATTGCAGTTTTCATATCTTTTTTATCTGTAACTTCTTTAATTGTAACGTTGAAGTTTTTCTTTAGTTCTGAATCAAGAATAACATAATTCTCTTTTGAAAGATAAACATGTGCTATTTGTTGTTTCTCAGTAATACTTCTCAAACATCGCATTGTAGATTGAAGTATAAAAACTTTTGATTTTGGTGATCTAAACAAAGCTACTGCAAAAAGCGAGCGACAATTCCAGCCTTCTCTTCCTTTATTTACCAGCAAAATTATTTGTTTATCATTCCCCTCAGTACCAACAACATCTAAATTATTAAAATTTCTTATATCTGCATCTTTTGTTATAACTGAATCTCCAACATTTACAAGAATAGTATTTAAGTCAATTCCGATATCATTCAAAATGCCTTCTACTGCCGGTTTGATTTCTTCTACAACTTCATCAATTGTTGAGCCAAAAATTGCGATTTTTGGTTTTAAACCTTCATATAAATTGTCAGCGTAATAGTTAAAAAAGTTTTCCAAAGTTTCTTTCAAAAATTCAGTGTTTTTTACATTTTCATATGCTTGTACTTCCACTTGTTTCAAATAGCCATGAGATATTGCATCTTTTAAACTATATGCATATACAACTTCTGGAAGAATTCTGTTTTCAACGTAAGGAGTACCTGTATAATTGTAACAGGCTACAAGTCTTGTTCCTTGCATTTCAAGCCTTTTGGCAATTTGGTTAATTGTATATCTCAAAGAAGTTTCTTTAGTAAAATCAGACAAAGATGATTTTAAATCAGAACCAAATAAATGATGAGCTTCATCAACATAAATACCTAATTGATTTAGTCTAATTATTTTTTCAAATCTTTGATTTATAGTTACTTCTTTTTCATCTTTTAATGAATCTAAATCACCATATAATTTTTTAGTAAAATCATCATAATCAAAATCTAGATCTGATAATTTAGGCATACGCAATTTGTCGACTGCACTCTTTTCTTTATGAACAACTTTCAAAATTATTTTTTGAGTATTTGAAATAATAATGTTAAAATCAGATCCATCGGTTGTAGTAAGACTCATTCCAGATTCGTCCATGAAATGAAACTTAAGATTTGCATATAGAAAATCTACATATTCTAGTGGAACTACTCTTCTTAAATCAAATGTCTTTATTTCTTTAAGTGATTGCAACACTGTTTTATCTGGCGCAAAAACTAATGCGTTATGGACATAACGAGGATCTCTAGGAAATTTATTCGCAAGTAAAAATTCATAAAAAATACATGTAGCCATTAAAATAGTTTTACCTGTTCCCATTGTTAAGGCATAAATATAATTGGGATATATTTGGTCATTTTTATCCATTTGATCAAAGACGGCTGAAAAAGTTTCTTTTGTTTCTTCATCAATAAAACTTATTTGACCAGTTCTAGAATAGGGAATTCTTCCTTCAAATTGTTCTTTTTCGTGATACCATTTTGTAAAAATAGTTTTAACCTTTTCATTATCAAGGTATTCCTTTATCATGATATAAATTTCCAAAGCCTCAAATTGCGGTTTTCTTAAAAAAGCATTTGGATTTTTTTCTTTGTCATTATAATCAAGAAATTTTTTTGTTATATCTTTATAGTGTCTTTTTATGCTTCCTTTTTTATCTATATAAAAATCACGCAAAGCTTGATAAAATGGAAAATCAGTCGATAACTTTTTTGAAGTCATAATTACTTCACCTCAACTTCTAATGATTCAGACAATAAATCGGTAATTTTTATTTTAATTCTTCCATGATTATTTGGAATATCATATTTTCCTTTAACTAAACTGTTTTTATCTGGAATATCGATTATTTGTGGTTTTAAAACATTACCATCATAGTCATAATCAATCATTACTGATTCAACCAGTTGAGTCCAATTATCAACATTCTCCTTTTGTAAAGATAATTTTTGCATCAAGTTCATAGGGAAAAATTGACGTATTTCAACATTATGTCCTTTTAATTTTACATCGGCAGTGCTGTCTCTTTTAAATTCAAGATTTGATTTATCTAGTAATATATCGACTAGTTCTACATCAATATTATACTTTCCAACCATATCCTTAAATGCACCAACGAGATCAGGTTCATGTCCCATACACACTAAGGTAATTCTATCTACAACATCGTTTTGACTTTCGTCTTGCTTTTTTTCATAAGATTTATATGGCAAATTAGCTACCAATTCACCTAAATCTGCTTTCGTTGCAATTCTATTAACAGGAAGAATTTTTACATTTCTACCATCTAATTCTCCATCAAATATATTAGATGCTGAAAAAGGCTGAATATTCAACGCTTCAATCAATAAATCTCTTGCTTCAATTGGATTTCTAAAGAAATCATAATTGTTAACATTATAAACCTAAACCCTGCTTTATTTTTTTCAAATAGTCCTTCATTGCTTTTTAGTATATTCAATAATCTTTTAGTGGTAGTTTGAACAGCACCAAGATTTATATCTGCTCCAATAAATCTTCTACCAAATTTCATAGCAACTGCTTGGGTAGTTCCAGATCCCATAAAACAGTCAAACACTAAATCACCTGGATTAGATGATGCTTTAATTATTCTTTCAATAAGGGCTTCTGGCTTTTGAGTAGGGTAACCTAGTCTTTCAATAGCTTGAGAATTAATATAAGGTATATCCCATACATCTCTCATACTAGACCATCTATAAACGCCTTCTTCATCTTCAAAAAATTCTGTATCAGATGCACCATAATTAACAATGCCTGCCTTTCTTCCTTTTGCCTTAGTATATGACTTTTCCTTTAATTGATTAAAGTAGTAATTTTCATTTTTTGAATACATTAACAATGTATCATGTTGTTTATTAAACTCTTTTTTCCCACCAGCTGCAGTTCTATATGACCAAACAATTTCATTGATAATTCTATTTGGCCCAAAAACTTCATCCATTAGAGCCCTCAAATGATGTGATTTATGGTAATCACAATGTAAATATATAGTTCCAAGGTCAGATAATAATTCTTTAAGTAAAATTAATCTTTCATACATAAATTGTAGGTATTCATCATTTGTCCAAATATCGCCATATTGCTTTTCTTCAAAGGCATTTTGATCGTTATATATTGCTTTTTTCCCTTTAATTTCTATCTTTTTCTTATAATCGGCTTTAGAGTCAAATGGAGGGTCAATATATATTAAATCAATTTTGCCTCTATATTCTTTTAATAGATGACTCATAACCTGAAGATTGTCTCCCCAGAAAATCTTGTTTATCCAACCATTTTCATCAGGTTTACCATATGTTTCTTTCAATTGTGCTGGAAAGAATTGCGTAGATGCATAAGGCCTTTTACCTGTCCACCTTAGTTCAGGATATCCCTTAATTACTGGTTTATCAAAATTAAATAAATCTAATTGTTCTTTTTTCTCTTCCATATTTTTTAACCTCTTTTACAAAAATGTCTTAAATCGCAGTTCTTGCATATACTTAAATCACTGCATTTACCTTTAAATTCTTTTTTTTCTATTTTATCAACAACATCTTTAAATGTATTAATTGTTTCGTTTATATGTTTTTCATTTTTCCCGAATGTAATAGTCGGAACGCCGTTTTTTTCTCCGGTGTAATACACTTTCATTCCCTTTATTTTTATCCCATACTTTTTTTCAATTAAATATGCGTAAATTTCAAGTTGTCTCCTAACACGTGTTACCTTTTCAGTATCACGATTTACGTCTGGTTTTTTTCTGTTTTGAAATCTAAAATTTGATATTCGCCTTTTTCATTTGTTATCAAATCAACTTTACCAGTGATAATAAATTTATTTTCAGACAATGTAATTGGCATTTCTGCGTTAGCTATTGCTTGCCAACTTTTACTTGCTCCAGCAACATAGTTTTTTACCTGTTCAAATGCAGATTCAAGAATGTGCTGTGCTAAATATGAATTTTGAGCGTTTGAAGCGGTCTTATAATTTACATCTATCCATTTTTTTATATTATCATCTGTGACTTGATCAACTTCATTTCTCAAAATTGCCTTGTGAATATCTTCTATTGTTTCATGAACTACAGTTCCAAACAAAGTTGATCCCATTTTTACTGGTTCAAATCCAATTTCTTTGAAAAATTTGTATTGTGTAGGACATGTCAAATAAACATTTATATCACTAGTAAAAGAGTATGAATTTTTTAATACTGAGTTTTTTACTTTTTCAAATTTAAATTTTGAGTAATCAACGCCATGAGGAATGTTTTCATAAAACCATTCAAAATATTTACTAGGCTCGTTTTGTTTTGAAGAATCGCATAGCAATGCAAGTAACGATTGAGCTCTCGAAAAAGCTACATAGTAAAGTCTCCAAAAATCAAACATTTTTATATCTTCAAGATTTTCAAAAATTCCTTTACCTGAAAATTGACTAATTATTTCTTCTACATTTTCATCATATTGTTTTCTAGGAGTTCCATTTTGTGAACCCACTACAACAACAGGAAATTCTAGCCCTTTTGATTGGTGAATTGTTAAGAACGATACGCAACCACTCGGTGCATATTCATTATCGTCTTCGTATTCATTTATACCACCATCATATAAAAACCGAATGTATGTATTAAATAATCTATTACATAATTTATCAATATTAGCCATTGTTAAAACTGAAATATTATTAATTGCTTCAAATTTAACCAGTAAATTTATAAATTTACTTATATTTCTTACTACTCTGGTATCATTTAATCCAGTATTTAAATCAAGTCCCATATTACTAAAAAATGGTTCAAATTGAAGCAACTGGTAAGTTAGAGATGCAAATCCATAATCTAGCGATTTAATATTTCCATCAATATGGTCTCTTATTCTGAATCGCATCCATTGAAATAATTCCGTATTTTGTGACGCTATCTCTTTTGCTTCAAAAACACAGCTTTTATAATAATTAAACATTGGATTTTTTGTATCATTTGACAATGTACTCATAGACTTGTAATAATTAGGAAACATCAAGATAATAAGTCCAATTAATGATTTAATTTCTTTTCTTTCAAAAAATATATTCGAACGAGGTGAATATACTGGAACACCACTTTTTTCCAAGAAATCAGCTAATGCTTTTACATTATCATTTTTAACTGACCTAAACAAAAATGCAATTTGGTTTAAATCAGTAATGCTTTTTGATTTCTTCAATTCATTAATGAACATTAAAGCTTTTTTATTGATATAATCTGCTTCTCTTGTTTCAACCTGAATAACTGACTTTTCAGTAGTGTTATCTTTTTTAACAGGCACGATTTTTTTATAGTATCGATATTGTCCCCAATCAAATTTGAAGTCTCTACCTTCGGTTGTCTCCATCCACCTATTATAAAAATTTACTATATCTGAATTAGAACGATAGTTGCTCACCAATTCAATTTTTTTACAGTTTTCAAAATGTCGTGGAAACTCTAAAATATTGCGAACGGTCGCACCTCTAAATCTATAGATAGCCTGGTCATCATCACCAACAACACAAATATTTTTATTTTTATCTCCAATTAAAAAAGTTAATGCCTCTTGAATGTGATTCGTATCTTGATATTCATCTATCATTATATATTTTATTTTATCCTGCAACCTTGAAAGAATATCTTTATTATTATTTAAAAACTTATACGCTTCTACTTGAATAGACGAAAAATCTATAAAATTGTTTTTTTGACGTAAATCATCATATTTTTTTAGAAGATTGCCATAAAAATTAAAAATTTTATTTTCTCTTTTTAACAAATCATAATACGAAATCATTTCTTCGTTTAATCTATTAATTATTTTCATGATTTCAGCACATTTATCCCAATATGAACCATGGTTAAAATGCTCATCAAATGATTCTATACTATTGAAATCATTAAAGTGCCTATAAATAAAATATTGCTGATCAAATTGATCATATAATTTAAAATTCTTCTTTAAATTTGTAAATGACAAATTATCTTTTAATATTCTCAAACATATTGAATGAAATGTGCCAATATACATTTCATTAAGATTGAAATCAATTCCATTTTTATCAAGTTCAAATGAAAGTCTCGTTATCAATTCCTTAGCAGCTTTCTCAGTAAAAGTAGCAAATAAAATTTCTTCTGGCTTTACACCATAATTAACAATTAAATTAAGTGCTCTATTAATAAGAGTAAACGTTTTGCCTGTTCCAGGACCCGCAACAATTAAAAGAGGTCCATTAATGTTATCAATTGCTTCAAGCTGTTGCTTGTTTGCTGTTTTAAATTTCAGTTTCACTAATGTCACCCCTTATTTAAATTTTTTATTCTTACAGAAATTATAACATTTTTCGCGTTTTTTATCCATATAAAAGGCTAGTTTTTTCAATTTTAATTCGTGATATGCTATATAAGTCTTAACACTATTTAATTTATTAGACATTTTTTATTAAATATTTCATTGAATAATGGTATATTTCAAAATTATTAAATTCACAACTAAATTCTTTTATTTCTTTATACAATTAATTCTTTCTAAGAACACATTTGATATTTTTTGTTATATTTTTCTAAACCTATGTCTATATGTTTTTTCTATAGATATTATTTCTACTATTTTACTACTTTTCAACTTTTTAATGATTTTACTTTCTAATTAATCATGATTATATCTAGTTCCTAGCACAAGAAAAGCGGTAATAGAACAAAATCTATTACCGCTTTATTTTTTATTTCGGTTCAATAAGTCATATTTATTATTTATCTATTTTTTATCAGTTTTAATAATACTCGTCACAAAAGTGTACCATCTGGCAAGAATTATTTGTCAATTAATCCTCAAAAATTACATTTTCTTTCAAAAAATCAATATTTTCTTGATTGAACGCTATTTTACTTAGTTTAACTTTATATTTTTTAAATAGTTCTTTATCTTTTAATTTAGTAACAGTTATATGGTCTACTGCTTTTTCTTCAAAGCGATATTTATATACCAATTCACCATTTTCAAGTTCTTTATGAAAAAGGTTATTACCATAATTTATATCGTATGTTGTATCATATACATACCTATATTCTTTCTCGCCAGCATAATATTCATTTTTGTAAAAAAGGTTGCAATAATCGATAAGTTTTTTAATTATATAGGTAGCATAACAATCATCATTATTTTCTTTATATTTTTTATAAACTGATTTTAACGCGTCAAAAAATTTTTGTGTTAATATTTGTGAAGAATAACTAACAAAGCCATAAATGAACAAATTTTTATTAAGATCTCTATCTAACCTTGTTTTGTCAAAACATATGCACGCACTCCTAAGTTTTTCATTATCAAATGAACAAGATAAGTCTTTACCTGTCAAAACAATCTCATTATTTGCCTCACGTCTAGATACAATATTCTCGCCACCAATTTTTATTTTAGATAAATTATAGTGAGTTTTTCTCCCGAATGTATTCCAGCATAAATTGTTATCAGGTTCATAAGAAAGGCAGCACACATAATATTTATTATAATATTCTTCAATGTCATAAGTCGCAAAAGCATTATTGACAATTTCTTTAAATTTTTTACAATATTTTCTATTTTCTATTCCGATTTTAACATGAAAAAATTTTGACATCCATGCATCATTTTCTTCTTTGTCACCATACATCTTAGGACTTTTAAACCATAATTTTTTATCTTCATTAGCAGTTTTTTTTATATCATCAATACCATAGTAAATATATAAGCGATTAGCTCTGTTTCCGTTATTAAAGAAGCTTTTCCGTGCTTTTTTTACCTCATTAGGGATATTATTGTAAATATTTTTTATTTTTAATAAATCTTCCATATTCATTTTAAATCCTATTATTATTTATGCGACTTTTTCAAGCATATGCATCATTTGATATAATGTTTTAGAGTTATCAACATCGATGCCTAAGTCTATCAGTGCTTGTTTTATGATTTGTTTTTTTGATGGATTAGAAAAACTTATTACTTCATTGTCATTATCAAGCTCATAGATACCAAGTGAACCATCTTGTTTTGTTCTTGAATAATATTTTTTTCCTGTTAAACTAGATTTAAAAGTTATATCTTTAAAATGATGTCTATTCATAGGAAGATTTAATACTTCCTCTGCATTTTCTTCTTCAGCCATTTCTTCAGGTGTAGCTTTCCATAAATGAAGTTTATTCATTGTACCACTTATTTCAGCCATTGCTTCAAATATTTGATAAGCCGTTTCAGCACTCATTGTGAAAAACTCACGCACTCTTAATCTACCATTTATTATTTCCTGGCAACGTAAAGTAGGATTTAGTTTATCAATAATTCTATGAATTTTTAGATCTTCTAGCCTATCATTAACTTCATAGGTAGCATAAATTCTAAATGAATATGGTAAACCAGGATTACTGTTTAAACTTCTTACTCTTTCTATTACATCATCAGCATATCCTATTTTGACTAGTTGTGAAAATGATGGATTAGTTAATATATAAATTACATTTTTATCTTTCATAATTTTCCCCCTATTATTATTTATTAATTCTTATTTTATCAATGTTTTTTATCTTTTTAAGTGTAAAGACACATTTACCATTTTCTTTTAACTCCCTAAAAAATGGTATTGGTTTACTACTTTGAGCTCCGTACAATTTAGGATTAAAATCATTTTCTTTACGCCATATTTCATTCATAAAAGCAGAAAGATGCATCCATCCATCTATATCCGCTCCATCTTGAATAATTTTCTTTGCAATATTAATAATTTTATCATGTTTTTTATTTTTTTCATCCTTAATGGATTGATTATTTTTTTGCTTAACATTGGTTTTTGATTTAATCAATTCATCAACAGGAATAAATATATCGCATGCTTTACGAAATGATTGTGGTGTTTTTTGTTCACCTGCTCCTATAACAACGATACTATCATTTCTAAACCTCATTGCTAGATTCGTAAAGTCGCTATCACTAGTTGCTAAACAAAAACAATCTACATTTCCTTTATATAAAATATCCATTGCATCTATTATCATTTTTGAATCAGTTGCATTCTTTCCACTAGTAAAAGCTATTTGTTGAATTTGCTCAATCGAATATTCTAATAATGCAGGTTTCCAACCATTAGCCTTTGGATTGGTAAAATCACCATACAACCTACGGTAGGTTACTTTTCCATATTGACTAAGTTCATCTAAAATTATTGAAAAATAATCGCTTGATACATTATCTGAATCAATTAGTAAAGCTATTGTACGATCTTTTATTTCCATTTTTCCCCATCCCCTCTTATTTATCAATTTTCGTTTACTTTCAATATTATTATTGCTTTTATATTGGTGCAATCGATGAGACTCGAACTCACACGTTTATACAAACACTACCCCCTCAAAGTAGCGCGTCTACCTATTCCGCCACGATTGCATATTCCCCGTTAGGGGATTAATCAATTTCGGTTACATCATCTGGAAGATAAATGTTAACATCTTCATGAGCATTGGTGCTAGTTGCAATTTTTGATAGTGGTAATTTTAAGTATGTTACTATCGCTTCCGCAAGCGTATTACCATCCATATCTAACACTTTAGCTTCACCAACAAAAGCACGATGAGTGTTTTTGATAATTTTACCAACCGCTTTTAAAGTAACATCGTAAGGAACAACTTTTCTAAATTTGACATTTAGTTCAGTAGTTACAGCCCAAGTTTCTGGTTCAGTTACCCAAATAGCTCTACCAGCTATTTCATCTAACATCGCAGTGATAAGTCCACCATGTACTCTTTCGGGATAACTTTGGTGGATTTCTTTGTATTTAAAGATACTAATTACTGATCCATCTTCCATTTCATAGAAAGGTGCTTTTAGGCCAAATTCATTTTCAATACCACAAATATAACAAAGTTTACTGTTTGTTTGTTTTTTAACTACTTTCATATTTTATTAAATCCTTTCGTAAAATAAATAAAGGAGGAATAATTTTGAACACTGAATTTGATGAGTTAAAAGAAACTATCACAGCCCTATCAAAATGGTTAGATAGTATTCCTCCTTATGAATATAGTCTATATGCAACAATTATTGCTTATATTATATCATCTTTTCTAAACACGGGAGCCCTTAATGCCCTTGGAAATTGGTTTGAACAACTTGGTCAAATCATGTTAACGATTGCGGCACAACAAAGTGCATCACCAACTCAAGAGGAATATGAGGCTTTAAAGAATGAGGTCAGAAAGCTTAGAAGAGAGGTTAATGAGTTAAAGAATAATGATTAAATGTTGCGCCAATATGGTTTTGGACAATCTTCAGTAATAGCTTTACGGTAATACTTCCATTCTTTTTTGTCATATACGTCTTTACCATCGGCTAATAAATTGTTTAATTTTTTACTTCTTATTCTTAATTTTTCTTCTAATTTAGTTAGATATACAATTCTTGAAATGTCAAAGCGCACAAATGGATAGTCAAAACTTAGTAATTCATAAGCTTTGCTGATGTCAAATTTTTCATCACCTTGTAATGCAAAGTAAGCATAGTAATAGGCAGTATGTGAACAAATGAATTTTTTGAATTTTTGAACAGCTTTTAAAATAATTGATTTAGCCTCTTCAACATCTTGTTTAACGCCAACTCCTTCAATTAAAGAGTGAGCATAGTAACTATAAGCACAATCACAACTTGGTTTAGTTTCTTGTTCAATTAGTTGATATGCCATATCATACATTTTATGAGCTAAACTAAAGTTTTTCTTTAGTTCAAAGCCACGTCCTAAAATAGCATTTATACAAGTATTAGTAGGCATTTCTTGTCTACATTCAAACAACTTAATAATAGCTTTTTTGATATTTTGTTTAATGCCATTTTCGCCATATAAATATCTAACTGCCATCTTCTTTTTACACCAAACTGGAAGTAATGGGTATGTTTTCTTACGGTCATACTTTTTGATAATCTTTGTTATCGTTTTATCAGGCTTTTCATAGTCTGATAAAACATCAATATATTCAATATCAGTAAGATAACCTAATTCATGAGCTTTATCGTAGTAATTTAGTACTTTTTTAATTGGTGTACCAAGTCTAAAAGAATTTTCAGCTAATTGGTAAAAAATTACCCCTTCTGGATTTTCTTTTGCAAGTTTCAATAACATTGCATTAGAATCTAGTTCATCATTTAGTTCAATATTTATATCAATGATGTCGGAAGCAATAAAGTTTTCGTGTGACATTTCTAAAGCTTGTTTGTAATATTTTCTAGCTTCTTCTAAATTGTTTAGTTTTTTGTTAAATACACCAAGGGTATAAACTAATTTCCAATTATCTTGGTATTTGTCAAAAGATAATACTAAGTCTCTTCCTTCTTCATATTCACCAACTTCATCATAGAATTTAGCTTTTTCTAGAACAATATATTCAGTATGATTTCCATCATCAAGTTTATCGATTAATTCAAAGGCTCTGTCTTTGTCTTTTTTTATAGTATATAGTTCAACTAACAAAGAAATTGCAAGTAAATCTTTTTCATCATATTGTAAACATATTTTTAAGTTATCAATTGCCATATCAAGATATTCTTTATTGGCAACCGGATCTTCATCATATTTACAGTAGTAGGCTCTAGACTTTAGGTAATACAAAGTTTCACTTGCCCCATGTTTTGCCATCATTTCATCAATTAAGCTAAGTGCTTGATCGGTTAAGTTTAATGATATTAAAATATCAGTTTTGCAAATAAGGAAATCAACAACATTGTTTAATTCTTCATCGGCATTATCAATGCAAGTATCAATGTATTTTAAAGCTTCTAGATATGAGCTTTTAGTGCCTCTACTAGCATATGCTTTAGCAAGCGCATAAGCTATTTCACTAGTAAATGGTGCATCAAGTTCTAAAGCTTTAGTGCCATATTCAATAACTTCATCTGGCATTTCTAAGTGATCATAAACAAGAGTAGCAAGAGAATAGGATTCTTTAACATATCTTGTACGGTTAGCAATTAGAATTTTTAAATCTTCAATTGAATCATCGATGTGTAAATTTAAATTTGCAATATCAAGTGATGCTCTTGCATATAAAGCATCATAATATAATGTTTTATTTTCAAGTTCTAAATTATCATTTATTAATTCTGTTAATTTATCATATGCACTTTTATTATCGCCTTGGTCAACATATTGTAAGGCATTTATAAATTCTTCATATTTTTTCATGTTAATATTTTCTCAATTCTCTTTCTTCGGCTTTTTGTTTCATATCTTCACGTTTGTCGTAAAGTTTTTTACCTTTCGCAAGACCAATATTTAGTTTTGCAAGTCCATTTTTTAAGATTATGTTAAGGGGTACTAAAGTATAACCATCTTTTTGAATTTTTGAATGAATTTTAATTATTTCTTTTTTGTGTAATAGTAATTTACGGGTTCTATCAGGTTTATGATTAAAAATATTACCCATTTCATATTTTGAAATGTTTAAACCATTTACAAACATTTCATTATTTCTTATCGTACAAAAACTATCTTGAAGGTTTACTTTGCCAACTCTTATGGCTTTTATTTCTGTTCCGGTTAAAACAATTCCACATTCATAGGTTTCTAAAATGTAATAGTCATGACTTGCTTTTTTGTTTTGCGCAACAATTTTTATCGCATCTGTGGCCATTTTAGTCCTCCTTCTTGATAATTTTAAAGTTTATTTCACTTTTTTCTAGATTAGCACTGACAATTTTAACGGTTAAACGGTCACCTATTTGATATACTTTGTGATTTCTTTCACCAACAATTCTACCAAATTTATCGTCAACATCGTAATAATCATCTTGCATATCGGCATATTTTACTAATCCTTCAATTGAATTATCTAGAGTAATAAATACTCCAAAGTTAGTAATTGAGGTAAGTAATCCTGAAGTAATAGTACCAATAAATCTACTTGCATATTCAACTTTCTTGTAATCAACACAATCACGTTCTAATACTTCAGCGCGTTTTTCAGTTTTACTTGATTGAATACTTGCATAGTTTACTTTGCTAGCAAAATATTCAACTGGTGAAGCTACTGTTACCTCATCTTCTCCTAACATAAATTGTTTAACAAGACGGTGAACTAAAAGATCAGGATATCTTCTAATTGGTGAAGTAAAATGGGTATAGCATTCACTTGCTAGACCAAAGTGACCAATATTGTATTCTTGATATTTAGCTTTTGACATACTACGTATCATCATTTGGTTAATAATAATATCTTTAGATAATTCTTCACTATCTTTTTCTTCATCGTTTTCTAAACTAAGTAATACTTCTTGAAGTTTTTTAGGCATTGCTTTTTTGTTTTTTATTTTTACATTATAGCCGAATAAGTCTAAGGTTTCAAGTAATTTAGTTATTTTTTCATCACTTGGTTCTTCATGAACACGGTATATGAAAGGTACATTAAGCCAAGTCATAGCTTCCGCAACCGTTTCGTTTGCCGCAAGCATAAATTCTTCAATTAGTTTTTCAGCACTTCTTTGTTTTCTTAAAACAATATCCACTACTTTACCATTTTGATCTAAGATTAATCTTGGTTCAAGTGATTCAAATTCAAATGAACCTCTTTTTATTCTCTTATTTCTAAGAGTTTTGGCAAGTTCATTCATTTGTTTTAACATTGGGTAAATATCAAAATAAGCATCACGAATTGCTTGATTTTTATCTTCAAGCATTGCGTTTACATTAGAATAAGTCATGCGGTGTTTATTGTTAATAATAGCTTCAAAGATATTATGATTTATTATTTTACCATCATGATCAATTTCCATTTCGCATGCCATTACCAGTCTATCAACTTTTTCATTCAATGAACAAATTCCGTTAGATAATTCTTTTGGTAACATTGGAATTACCCTATCTGGTAAATATACACTTGTACCTCTATTTAAAGCTTCGGTATCTAAGGGACTTTTTTCTTGTACATAGTGACTTACGTCCGCAATATAAACCCCTAAATGATAGTTACCACTATCATTATATTCTAAACTTATCGCATCATCTAAATCTTTGGCATCATCACCATCAATGGTAATTATTAGTTTATCACGCAAATCTCTTATTTTAGGATTTTTTTGTAAAATTGCTTCACTATCAATTTTATTAGGTATTGTTTTTATTTCTTTTTTTACATCTTCAGGAAATTCAACTGGTACCCCACTTGATAATACCATACTAGTTATGTCAAGTCCTGGTAAGTGTTTGTTACCATACACTTCAACAACTTTACCATCTGCGGTCATATTAGGAAAGTATTCGGTAATTTCTACTTTAACGATATCATTAACTTTAGCTTTTTTTAAATCTTTTTCTTTAATAAATACTAATAGTTTTATTTTTGAATCAATACTTCTAACAATTGCCTTTTGTCTTAATCTAGATACTGGTCCAATAATTACACGGGTGTTGCGTTTAATTATTTTAACAACTTTTCCTTCGTATCTACCAAGGTTATCTAAATAGTATTCGACAAGTACTTCATCGTAAGTGATTGCTCCATTTATATTATCGGATTTAATAAATATACCACCTAAATCAGTATCAACAAAAGCATAACCACCATCTTTTACATCAATGATACCTTTCGCAAGATTAAGTTTTTCAAATGTTGCGTATTCACCTCTACTATTGTGAGTAATTTCTCCTTCATCTTCTAATTGATTCAAGGTTTTTACTAATTGGGTAAATTCTTTACTATCTTTTAGATTCAACAATTGAAATATTTGGTTGGCAACCATTGGATGGTATGCATCACTTTGTAATAGTTTTAAAATTTTTTCGCGCATTTTTCTCACCCCTTTGGAAAATAAAAAGGACTATTAAAAACAATAGCCCTCTTATTTTTTAATTATCTTAATATAACAGCTAAAATAGCTACAACAAAGAAAGCTATTGAAAGCACTGTTGTTATATTGTTAATTACTTTTTCAGCTCCCCTTTGTTTTTGAACAGATGATTTTTCACCAGAAAAAGCACTAGAAGCATTTTCTTTAGATGTTTGTAAAACAATTATCATAATCAAAAATAAAGATATAACTAATAGTAAATAATCGAACCATTGCATAATATGTGGCCTCCTATACGTTATTTTTCTATATATTCAATACTACTTGACTTATTATAGCACATTTTCAAAAATATTTCTAGTAATTTAATAATTATTTTGTAAATTTAGCAATTATTGCATGGTTAACAACATCATCAACGGTTTCTACTGGTATGATATTTAAGCTATTCTTAACGCTTACGGGGATCTCTTCTAAGTCCTTAACATTATCTTTTGGTATTAAGATTGTTTTTAATCCACTACGGTGTGCCGCAATTGATTTTTCGCGTAAACCACCAATTGGAAGTACTCTACCTCTTAAAGTGATTTCACCTGTCATACCAACGTTATGGTCAACTTTTTGACCAGTAAAGGCCGAAATGATACCAGTTGCAATTGTTACACCAGCTGATGGACCATCTTTTGGTACAGCTCCTTCTGGTACATGAATATGAATATCAGATTTTTTGAATTCATCACAATCAATGCCAAATTTTTCCGCATTAGATTTAACATAACTTAAGGCAGCTTGAGCTGATTCTTTCATGACATCGCCAAGTTTACCAGTTAATACGAGTCTTCCATCACCTTTATAGTGGGTTACTTCAACTTGTAAAGTGTCGCCACCAAATTGTGTGTAGGCAAGACCAGTTACTACTCCAACTTGATCTAAGTCATCATTTGCATTGTAAGTATATTTTGGTTTACCAAGATATTCTTCTAAATTGTCAACATCAATATCTACACGTTCAACATGATTCATAAGAATATTCTTAATGGCTTTTCTAATAATAGTACCTAACATTCTTTCTAATTCACGAACCCCAGCTTCACGGGTGTATTCTTGAATTATACGATAGATTGCTTGATCACTTATACTAAAGTATGCTTCATCTAAACCATTATTAAGTAATTGTTTCTTTAATAAATGACGTTTAGCAATTTCAAATTTTTCATATTCGGTATAACTAGATACTTCAACAATTTCTAATCTATCTCTAAGTGGGGCAGGAATATTGTCTAGATAGTTTGCGGTGGCAATAAAGAAAACATTTGATAAATCATATGGTTCTTCTAAATAGTGATCACTAAAGTATTTGTTTTGTTCAGAATCTAATACTTCCAACATCGCGCTAGTTGGATCACCTTTATAATCACTTGACATCTTATCAATTTCATCTAATAAGAATACTGGATTATTAGTACCTGCTTTAACCATTCCTTGTAATATACGACCTGGTAATGCGCCAAGGTATGTTCGACGATGTCCTCTAATTTCAGATTCATCTTTGACACCACCAAGTGCTTGTTTTACAAATGATTTATTTAAAGCTTTCGCAATACTTTTGGCAAGTGAAGTTTTACCTACTCCGGGAGGACCTACTAAACAAAGAATTGTTTGAGGATTTTTATGACTCATAATTTTTACGGCAAGATATTCTAAAATACGTTCTTTTACCATATCTAAACCATAATGTTCTCGGTCTAATTCCGCTTTCGCAAGATTAATATCTTCTGAATCAACTGATTGTTTACTCCAAGGTAAATCAATCATAAAATCAAGGTATTTTCTAATAACCCCAGATTCTGGTGAACTGCCTGGCATTGAAACATAACGATTTAATTCTGTCATCGCTTTTTCTTCAATTGATTTTGGCATACCTGCTTCTTTAATCTTTTTACGGATTTCATCAATTTCAGTTTCACGTTTAGCTTTCTCACCAAGTTCTTCTTGAATTGCCTTCATTTTTTCACGAAGGTAATACTCTTTTTGTGATTCATTAATACTACGTTTTACTTCATTATCAATTTTAATTTCTAATTCTTTGAACATTTGTTCTTTATATAGATCTTCTAATAAATAAGTTAAACGAGTAGTAACATTATCTTCTAATAAATAACGTAATTTAGTGTCACGATTTAAACCAAGATTGTGTACAAGTATATCTGAAATTTCATCATATGAAAGTTCAGTATTATTAATGTTTATACCATCTTTCTTAAGAACACTATCTATATTATTTTCAGTTAAGAATTTCTTTATTAAATCATAGGTTGCATCATTTTTCATAGTATCTGAACTAGTCGATGGTAAAGTTACAAAATCAACTAAACAACTACCACTAGTATTATCAATACTATTAATCTTGCAACGTACAATTGTTTGGAATTTTACTCTTCTTGTACCATTGGGACTAGTCATATTTAAAATGATTTTTGCCACAATTCCTACATTATAATAAAGTACTACTTCGTTTTTATTATTACGAGTACTATAATTTGGAATTAATAATACTACATAATTCTTATATTGTTCAGCATTTTTCAATGCCTTAATGTCGCTATCGATAGCAAAATCTGCTCTTAATCCATTGCTTGGTAGTGGTACTATATCGCTTACCACAACTCCTGGTAATTGAGCATCTACAATATCAGTACGATTAAACATTTTGGCTCCTTTCTGATACTATTTAAGCATCTATTAAATGATTTTTTTCTTTAATTATTTGTCCTTTTTGTATAGTAATTTTTTTAGTTCCATCGTTAAATGGTAATTCAAACATCGTATCAAGCATCAAATCTTCAATTATTTTTCGAAGTGATCTAGCACCCGTTTTTTCTTTTATAGCTACTTCCGCAATATAATCAATTGCATCTTCCATAAAGGAAAGTTCAACATTATTAGTTGCAAATAGTTGTTGATATTGTTTAGTAATGGCATTACTAGGTTTAGTTAAAATTAGTTTTAACTCTTCTTTGGTTAAGTCTTTTAGTTTAGCAATAACTGGAAGTCTACCTAGTAATTCAGGGATAATCCCAAATTTACGAATTTTTTCAATATCTAATTCAGATTCATTAACTATTTTAGAGTCAAACCCTACACTATATTTCTTTCTTCCATCAAGGCCATCAAACGCTCCTGCACAAATAAACAAGATGTTTGAGGTATCGATTTGTAAGCATTCTTGGTATGGGTGTTTTCTTCCCCCTTGTGGTGGAACATTTACAACATTACCTTCGATAATCTTCAACAAGGCATTTTGAACACCTTCACCAGATACATCTCTAGTTATTGATGGATTTTCGCCTTTTCTAGCAAGTTTATCAAACTCATCAATAAAGACAATCCCTTTTTCCGCAAGTCTAATATCGCCGTCTGCGTTTTGAATTAGTCGCAATAAGATATTTTCAACATCTTCACCGACATAACCCGCTTGGGTATAAACGGTCGCATCACAAATAGCTATTGGGACATTGATGATTTTGGCCATAGTTTTAGCAAGCAATGTTTTACCAACTCCCGTTGGTCCAATCATTAAGATATTAGATTTATTTAGGTTAGCTTCCGGGTGTTTTATTCTTAGATAATGCGTATACAGTGCCACTGATAATATTTTCTTAGCATGTTCTTGACCAATTACTTCTAAGTCAAGTTCATTATAGATCTTTTTAGGGGTTAAATCTTTACAACTAATCTTTTCTCGTAAGTGTTTATTTGATCTTTCTTGTTCTTCAAATTCAACCAAGTTATGATATAATTCTAAACAATCAAAGCAAATACAGGCATTTAAGCCCTCTATTCCTAGATTGTGAATGTTAATTTCGCTGTTACAAAACGAACAATATTTAGTTTTTCCCATATATAGTAATCACGCTCCATAATTATTATGGAGCGATTTTACTTTTTTATGTTTAATATTAAATTTGAAAAATCGACAAATTATTTAGTTTCTTCTTTAGCTTCTTTTGTTACTGCATTCTTTTTTAAGATTTCAATAACTTTATCAGCTTTAACTTTATATGCAACTTGACCAACTTTGTATTGTTTCTTTACAGCGTTAACTTTATCGTTTTTAGCTTTTTCATCGTCTTTTTCAGAAACATTAGCAAGAGTTTGATATTCTTTTTCGATTTCTTCTTGACTTGCTTCGATGTTTTCAAGTTCCATAATCTTTTCAAGTACTAATTCTTCTAAGAATGATTTACGAATATGTTCTTCAGCAGATTTCTTGAATTCATCCATTGATGCAACCCCACTGTATTGAAGTAACATTTCAACAGGCATACCATATTGTTTTGCTTGCATTTCAACATTATTTACTTGATGTTCAACTTCAGATTTGATTAGTGATTCAGGGAAATCAGCATATGAGTTTTTGCACACTGCATCAACTAATCCTGTAACAAGATGATTTTCAGCCGCAACGCTCTTGCGTTTCTTTAAATCTTCTTTTACATAGTTTTGATATTCTTCTACTGTATTAACATTTTCAATTTCTAATTCTTTTACTAATTCATCAGTAAGTTCAGGATATTCTTTACCTTTTACTTCATGTACTTTTACTTTGAATAATGCGGCTTTTCCGGCAAGACTTGCATGATAGTCTTTAGGGAAAGTAACATTTACTTCAACGTCTTGTTCTGATTTAGCACCAATTAGTTGATCTTCAAAACCAGGGATAAAGGCTTTTGAACCAAGTTCTAATTGATAATTTTCAGCTTTTCCACCTTCAAATGGAACACCATCAACGAATCCTTCAAAATCGATTACGACTGTGTCACCATTTTCAGCTGGTCCATCTTTAATAACATTTTCAACTTTACTTTCAAGCATATGTTTGATTTCAGCTTCAACGTCTTTTTTAGTTACTCTAGTTGATAAAGGTTTTACTTTTAAGCCTTTGTATTCGCCAAGATGAACTTCTGGCCATACATCAACTTCGGCAGTGTAAGTGAAACTCTTACCTTTTTCTAAACTAGCAAAATCAAGGTCTACTTTTGGTTCAGCAGTTGGATATACTTTAGTTTGTTGTAATGCTAGAGGATATGTTTCTTCAAAAGCATATTGAATTGCTTCATTATATAATGATGCCCAACCAAATCTTTGGATAAAGATATTTTTAGGCATTTTACCAGGTCTAAAACCATCAGCCTTTACTTCTTTTACAACTTTTTCAAAAGCTAAGTCTAAAGCTTTATCAAATTCTTCAGCACTTACTTCTACTGTAAGTTTTACAGAATTTTCACTTAAACGTTCTAAATTTGCGTTCATTTTAATACTCCTTAAAATTATTAATAATATTTTTTACTTGATTATTATACTAAATTTTTATTATTTTAGCAAGTCATTAGTATTTTATTCATATTTTGATTTTACATATTCTTCGACAAATCTTAGTGGAGCAGGACCACAATCAAGAATATATTTATGGAATGTAATGTAGTCAAAGTTTTCTCTTGTGCTAGAAGTTAGATTCATTACATAAGTTCTTAAATCTTTTATTTTGAAGTAAGTAAAGAAGTATGTTTGCATATTATTAGGCACTTCAATTAATTGTTCATAAGTTGCTTTAATTGCTTCATTCGTTACTTGAGGAACGTACTTTTTAATGAAAGCTCCTGCTTCTTCAAGCGTCCAACCATCATAGTTAATTCCCATATCTAATCTACAATACATTGCGCCAGTATATTCATCTTGGAATATTAAGTAGTCAATGAATTCATCCATATATTCGCCTCTTAAGAATTCATAACTAAATATCTCCGCATAAGTTGCCCAACCTTCACTATACCCTGAAGATTTTAAAACTTTTCGCAGTGGATTAGCATCGGTACTCTTGAAATACACATTTTGATATAAATGGCCAGGTAACCCTTCATGAGCTAAAGTTGTATATAAATAATTATATTTATAAACACCATCGGTTAAAACACTTGAGCCATTTAGATAAATGTATTCTTTTTCTAAGTTATCAATGGCACTTGTCATATAGGCTGCTGGACTAAAGTGTTCTTCCATTGCCTTATCAATAAATTTGACTACAATTTCTGGTTGATAATTAAGGCTAGGGAAATATTTACCAATAACTGTTTGATAGTAAGCAAGTTGTTCTTCCGGAGTTTTATCCATTAATTGATAACTATCACAATTAGCTTTAAATTCTTCATTAGTTAAATAAAGGTTACGATATTTAATTAATTCTTGTTCATAATACTTTAATAAATCATCAACATATTTTTCAGCGTCTACTAAACTAATTTTATAACCAACAGTTTCTTGGAAATCTAATTCATAATAAGTTTTACCAATTGGGTTACCTTTTGAATCATAGTAATAAGCAAGTCCCATATCATTAGTTGATCTACCTTTTAATTTTGGTAACTCATCTTGAACAAGTTTATAACCGCTAATTAATGGGCCATTAACTTTTTCGATATTAGCATTCTTATATGCTTCTTTTTCTTCATCGGTTAAGAAATCACATTCATCAATTTTTTTATTTACGGTTGTAATCATAAAGTGGTTACCAGTTCCGGCTTCTTTGATGAACTCTTCACATTGGTGAACAACTTTATCAATAACGAAATCACTCATGCCATAACCGTGATCTGCCTTTTCAACTTCAAAATCAAGGTATTTTTGGAATGTTTCAGGTACTAAATCTAAATATTTTAAATAATTATCAACATCTAATTTAGTTCTAAATTTATATTCTGATAATAAAAGTGGTAATTGAGCTTGATAACCAAGGTAAGAACCTAGGTAATTATTACTAAGATAACTCATCTCTGATGTTTTACTATTTACGTTATCAATGATGTTCATAATTAGGTTATACGTCATTTTTTGATCATCATTTAGATCTTCATATTTATAGCCATTTACTTTCCCTAATATATAATTGATAAGTAATACACTGTATCCACTTGTAACACTAGGTGTAGGTAAACTTGGTTCATTATGAGATAACCCAAAATTTTCAGGATTTTCAAAGTAATAATTCAAAGTTAATTCATCATTACCAACTAACATTTTAAAAACATTATCGGCAAAGTCATCAAAAGTTGAAGGATCATAGTCACCTGGATTAGGGGTAAAACTACAATTTTCTTCACAACTAGTTCCAATGAAAGCTAATAGTACTATTGATATTACAACAAATAATCTTTTAATATTTTTCATTATTGTATCTCCATTTCTTCTATATTTACTTCTCTATTAGGGTAATAAGCAAGTTCGTAGTATTCAAAGTTATTATTCACAATTTCTTTTATGCCAACATCATCAGTGTCTAAATCAAGATTGTTGCGTTGTAATCCTAATCTTTGACCACTTTTTTTTATTTTGGCTTCTTTTTTTACAAAATAAGAAATAAACTCTTTTACACTTATTTCACCCTTATTATAACACATTTTATCAACTAAGTTCTCAAAATGCTCAAGTATGCGCACCCTTTCAACATCAATTCCCACTTCTTCGCAGGCTAGAGCACAACAAACAATGTTATGGCTATGTGCAAGGGAAACAAAAAAATCATCAAATAGCGGTTTACCATTTTCTTGATATCTAAATGGTACATCACATAGGTTTTTATTATAGTAACTATATACAAGTTTATTTAATAAAGACCAACAAGCAAGCGATTGATTTCTTCTTGATTCATTTTTTATACTATTTATATGATCAATAACTTCTGTAGGTAATACGTTAATATCAAGTTTATCTACTTTATCAATAAAGGCATATCTTATTTCTATCATCGTCTACCTCCAGTAATATTATACCATAATTGTACTAAAATGCAAAGGTTCCTACTTGTTAATAGTAGGAATCTTTGTTATCTATTATTTATTTATGGTTCATTTTTAATTTATTTAGTATTTACTTTATCTTTTACTAAAATTGTCGAAATCTTTACAAATTGACTGATAAATGGTAAGAAAATTAAAGTTGATATTACATTAAATAAAGTATGGAAAATAGCAATTTGGCTAGATGGATCACTTACCATTCTACCAAGTGTGTCGTTGATAAAGTTTTTCCAAATCAGTAGAATAATCATAAAAATTACACTACCAAAGACATTGAATAATAAATGAATAAGACCGGCTCTTTTAGCATTAACAGAAGCGGATGCTGATGATACAATGGCGGTTAGACAAGTACCAATGTTACTACCTAAGATAACAAATAGAGGTGCATTAGGTAATACTCCATTACCAATAGTAATGCCTGATGCAATCATTGAAATTAAAATGGTGGTAACAGCTGCCGAACTTTGTAAGGCAATTGTGATTGATGCGCCAAGCACTAATAGGATGAAAGGATTGTTAATTTTGGTTAAAAGTTCAACAAAGCGATAATCATCTTGTAAACTTACCATCGCATCTTTCATTAGATATAAAGCAATAAAGATTAAGCCAAATCCTACTAAAGCCATTCCTAAATTCTTTATTTTGGGCTTTTCAAATATCATATTTAAAATCATTCCAACCCCAACAAAAGTAGCTAAATAGTTACCAATATCAACGCTATCTAAAGCCACAATATGAGCAGTTATGGTTGTACCAATGTTAGCCCCCATTATTATTGAAGTTGCTTGAAATAAATCAAGTACCCCTGCATTTACAAAACTAACCACCATAACCGTTGTTGCGGTAGAACTTTGTAGTAAAGCAGTAATTATAGTACCAACAATTACACCTAATATTCTATTTTTAGTTGTCTTCTTTAATAATTTTGTTAATTTATCACTAGCTATTTTTTCAATATTTTCGGTTAATAGTTTAAAAGCTAATAAAAAAGTACCAAGTCCACCTAAAAGTTTTGTAACAATCATCAACATATTAATATCTCCCCTTATGTTATTCAAGATATTTTATTATGTCAATGTAATTTTTAGTATTGCAAAAAAGCGACATTAATTTGAACTGATATCTGTCAAGTAGACAGTTAATAAAAATAAAAATTTATGCCGATA
>ENA-ORNY01000587-ORNY01000587.1-human-gut-metagenome-genome-assembly--contig:-NODE-587-length-24216-cov-3.498075_pt1 | contig 24216 bp, 11 predicted proteins | sample MGYA00242122_ERZ509036 | MGnify/ENA primary metagenome ERZ509036 (study PRJEB26280, sample SAMEA2338696) | human gut metagenome | biome: human gut; feature: human-associated habitat; material: faeces... | reverse complement strand
CGAATTTGGCAGCCGATAGCGGAATTTACAAAAGCGCCCGCTCACGCCCGGCGGGGCAATGGGCGGGCATTGGATGATGGATTTTTACGGGGCGGGCGTCAGCCGCACAGCCAGCAGGGGCTGGGCGAAGGTCAGCGTCAGCACGGCGGATTCGCCCTCAAGGGCATATTCCAGCGGTGTTTCGGTGCCGTCGGCGTTGAGCAGGGACAGGGTATAGCCGTTTACCAGCTCGGCGGGCAGGGCGATCCTCACCTGGCAGGAAGCCTTGGAAAGCTGGCCGCCGTAGACATAGCCCACGGTCAGCAGCTTTTCGCCATTGGCCAGCGTCCCTACGCGCAGGAGGGCTTCGCCATGCGGGATTCTGCCGCTGACGATCTTGACGGAAGCGCTGGTCAGCGCCAGCTTGGAGCCGTCGCTCACCGTGCCGCACACGGGGCAGAGGGAGATATTCAGCGCGGGCCGCTCGATGATCTCACAATCGACCGTCTTTTCATGGTGGCAGCCGCCGCGCAGGCACTCCGCGCGCTGCGTGCCGTCGCCGTTGGCCGACCATTCGCCATACCAGTGGCCGCAATGCGGCACGATGGTATCGGTATAGCGATCCGCGCAGCGGGTGCAGGTGTGCAGGGTGTAGCCGTCGTCCTCGCAGGTGCGCGGGATGATCTCATCCTGATAATCATGTCCCAGCGCGGGCAGCTCCACATAGGTGGTGTAGTCGCAGTGGGAGCAGGTATCGTAGGCTTCCCAACCGGGCTGGGTGCAGGCAGCGGCCTGGCCGGCATGGTGGGTCAGGCTATGGCCGGAAGCGGGAATTTCCGCATAGGTGGAATAGCCGCAGCCCTCGCGCTGGCAGGCATCATAGGCAGCCCAGCCGGGATCGGTGCAGGTGGGGGCTTGGGCTGTGTAGCGCTTGATGTCGTGGTTGGTCGGGTCTGGGCCGTAATACGGGTGTAAATAAGTGCTCGTTCCCTTGAAGAGGCAGCTCGCGCAGTTTTCATAGTACACGGCCGGGGAGACGCAGGTGGCCTTGGACTTAAGGCATGCGTCCACAGTGCCCTGAATGAAGTAATGTTCAGCCGTGCCCTTTCTTTCTGTACAGTTCCCATTGAGACAGGGATGCCAGTGCTCCTTGTCATCGCTTGCCCAGTCACGGTCAAAGTTATGATCTCCATAGTATTCCCCGCCGCAGGTAGTGCAGGTTCCCAGCGTGACGCAGGTAGCGGTGCTGTCGCCGGAGCAATTTGCCGTATCAGTTGCGTCGCAGCCATCGCGCTGGCAGGTGTGATAGTGGGTTTTGTTGTCGCCGCTGGAGCTCCAGGTCTCGCCCCATTTGTGGCCGAGAATGCCGTATTCACCGCGGCACTTTTCGCAGATTTTGCCCGTGGTGCAGGTGGGCGTTTCGGCGCCGCCGGTATGGAATCTACGGTCATCGTCGAGAACGAATTGTTGTATGTTGCCGCATGTCTTGCATTTGGCTTCCGCCCAATGGGCCACAGGGTCTGGCTTCGATGAAATGGGCGTTGGAATATATCGTATAATTATAAAATCTGTAATCTTTAGGCAATTATCACATTTAGTTTTTGCTTTCTCAGTCGTCTTCGCCGCCATGGCGGGGGAAGCGGCCATCAGCAGGCACAGCAGCAGCACGGCAAGGAAAATATGGAGCCAATTTTTCTTCATGGGATAAACCCTCCTTTATCAATGGGGTGATGGGCGACATGCCGTTGATCACATATTAAATGGTATGCAATCCAATTATATATGATTCCGTGCGGCAAGTCAATACGGAATGAGCGGCTTGTTTGTAAATTTTGCTTGCGGAGCCTTTTTGCACAATAAAAAAGCCAGAAGCCATAAAGGTTTCTGGATTGGTGCGGGAAACAGGACTTGAACTGCCCGGAATAGAAAAACAGGCCAAAACAATGTGACATACGGCAAAATATCCAACCGATATCTGCAACACAAAGCAACGAAAAACAATGCAAAATAACCCCTTTAAGGGTATGGCGTAACCTGGTAAAATGACGTGCATAATTGGAATAAAGGAAAAACACCAATGTTATCACCCATCTTGAGTCCCTGCGTTCACCCATATTTAAAAGGTATGAATCCTGTTTCCCAGGCATAATTCCTAGTTACCCATATTGGCAGTTATAGGCTGCTTTTTTTTATTTTCACAATCACATCCCCACCGATATTATCCGGTACAGGCGGAACAAGCTTGCATGCCTGTCCAGCCTGTCATAGACAAGATGATCACCCTTTTAGTGGCGCTGTCTCTTCAAAGATTCCAGTTCTCGCTGCTGTGCCTCGATCTCTTTCTTGATCTTATTCCGTTTTACGAAACCGAACAGGCCGCCAATACTGTCGGCTTCCCGCCGCAACGCAGCAATGGATTCCTCCAACTCCCTAATGCGCTTTGCATCGTTTGTTATACTGTTCTTTGTAAGGTTTCATGATTCCTGCCTAGACGGTCATCATAGTCTGCGTAATTGCTCGTTTAGTTCATTTATACGTGCCTGCAGCTTTTTACGTTTCATGCCCACAAACAACCCCTTTAGAGAATTCATCTCGTTAGTCAGATCAAGTATTTCGGCACTTATTCGGGCTTTTTCAGCTATCTTCTGGGCTTCGGCGGCTCTTCTCTGAGTTTCCTCTGCATCCTGTCTCGCCTTTTTTTCAGCTTCTTGTTTTGCTCTTTCCTCTGTTGCACGGCGCTCTTTCTCTTCAGCTTCATGGAGTGCCTTTTCCTCAGCCTCACGACGGGCTTTCTCTTCGGCTTCGCGGCGTGCCTTTTCCTCAGCCTCACGACGGGCTTTCTCTTCGGCTTCGCGGCGTGCTTTTTCTTCCGCTTCGCGACGGAATTGCTCCTCAGCTTCACCGCGTGCTTTCTCTTCGACTTCGCGATGCGCTTCAATATCTGTTGAAGTGTTTACAGCAACAGATGACATGGGTTTGGGGTCAGCAGTAACAATTGACAGAGAACCATTCGGTTGGAGAAGCACTACTCCTTTTTCCTTTAGTTTTTTTAATGCAGTCGATACGCTTGGCTTTGATACCCCCAGCTTGTTGGCAACATCAACTGATCTGACAAAATTATATTCCTTTTGCAGCTGTTCAATTGCCCAGATGTATTTCTTTTCGGAATCTGACAATTGCACTGACAAAACAGATTCAATCATCGGTTCTTCTTGTCTGGAAAGATTCGCTTCACCTGCTTTGTCTAGTACATGAATGCTTTTATTTATATCGATATAGATATAGTCTTTATCACTAAGCCGCTTTAATGCTACGGAAACGCTGGGTTTAGAAACACTTAGAAATGCAGCGATGTCGATAGCTTTGACATCAGAGTGTTCCTTACTTAGCTGAATGATAGCTTCGAGATATCGTTTATCTCCCTCCGTTAATCCGAGAGACCGAATTTCATCGAAAGAGACATCCTGCGGTTCATCGATGCCACTTGATGTTGTCTCAACCGAACCCTGGTTATTAGTATCCAGCTTGTTGACAGCAATGGTTGAAACACCGCTCTCTGATTCTTTTATTTGGGTCGCTTCCACTTCAGCCGTTTCTGTTTGGAGTTCCTGATCATTGGCTTTTAGCGGTGCGTGAATTTCTAAGCCACCGATAATTCCCTCTGCTTTCAGATGAGCAACAAGTGTCTTACCAAAGTATTCAGTTGCATTATTCGAAAGTGTCTTCCATGGAATATCTGTATTGTCTGCGCTAAGCTTTTGAAGATTAATAGGGCCTGCTCCGTTGGGATAGCGTCTATGCAGTTCTTCCATGATAGAAACAGGATCAACGCTCACAGTACGACCGCCTTTGTTCTCTCTGACGGTATAGCCATATGCTTCAAGCATGGATGTTCCGTCAGGATATCCGAGCAAGCGATACAACTCTGTAACTGTTTCGCCCCATTTCTTATGATCTTTATACAATCCTGAAATGACACGATCTGGATATGTTGCGTCGAGCTTGGGAAACAGAATATCAAGCCTGCGGCGTATAGCCTCTGGCTCTTGACCCGGCGTATACTTAATATCGGCATTAGCTAATGCCTGCTGTCTTTCAATTCTCCTTCTTTCTTCATTCTCGCGGGCTGCTTTTTCACGAAGCAGCTTTTCTTGTTCTCTTTGTTGCTGTCGCTCGATGATGGCGCTTTCTTTGCGCCTGGCTTCCTCTTGCTGCTGTTGGATTCTCAGTGTTTGACGCTTTTCTCTTTCCTGCTGTCGCTCAATTGCTAAACGCTGTTTTTCTTCTTCCCGCTGCTGGCGTTCAGCTTTCCGCCGTTCCTTAGCTTCTTCTGCTTCCTTTTTCTTCCTCTGCCGTTCTTCTTCCTCCGCTCTTCGCTGAGCCTCTGCTTGAGCACGTCTGTCTTCAAGTTCTTCTTCTGTCAATACAGGCTTTGTCTCATCAAAGAGTGCTTCCCATAACTGGTATTCGGTAATTATCTGGAGACCAAATCCAAGCCGTTGAACCTCTTGCGCATATTCCAAGGTGTTTTGGCTATACTCACCACGCAATTCAAGGTCGACAACATAATAATCCGTCTTTCTAACGACACCAGAGGAATTAAACAATCCACCTCTGATTCTAATCTCCTCGGTCATCTCTGGACTAAATGGAAAGCCTGGGTCAACGGCAAAGCGTTTCCCGTCAAAAACAATATCTGTTTTCAGAGCGATAAGCTCAGCCGTGCCAATCCGAGCTTTTTCCATTGATCTACTAAGATAGTCATCAAAAGAGTCAGAGGCCAAAACATGCGCAAATCTTTCTTTGTATTCTTTATACTTTGCCATTTGCGCTTCGTATTGCTGCTGTATTTGTCTTTTGGTTCCAAAATAATACCTTCCAAAGATTATTTCACTGGAGCCGTAATCAATGATGATCTGTGATCTTGCTTCTTCACCTTTTACAATATCGTATTTTTTATTGACCTTACGTGTATCTGAGCCATCATCTTCATAGATAATCTCCTTGTCGCGGAGCTTCCGAACAAGTTCCATTAGCAATTCGGTCAGTTCTTCATTGCCATCATCTTTACTGATTTGAATTAAGGCTTTGACATATGCCATCGGCGGTGGTTCAAGGATAAACCGAGCCTTCCAAGATCTATCAGGTTGATATGTACCTCCACCATAGTCGGTATATGTATCAAAGCCATAGCACGTCATGTCATCAGTATTATAAACTTCATCATGGTTTTCCCAGGTATCGCTAGTGTTGTTTCCAGACGCTGAGTGAATATAGATAAACGTTCCCGGAAAAAGCGCATTTAGTAAGTTCCTGAGATCTTTGACGCCATACGCATCAAGCTCCTTTACCCAGCGTATCCGATCGCTAAAGTATGGATTTACCGAGCTCATGCAGCAATATACATATGGCTCGCGAAAACTGCATTCGTCGCCATCTGGCGCATAATCGGGATCCGGACAATAGCCCATGTAGTCAAAGAGCTTTTCTACATATTTCAAATTCTGACGTGAAACTGACGCTCCAATGTTTTTATAATCCCACCAACCCATGTTTCCATTCTCCTTTCGGGTACTGCTTGTTGCTGCCATAGCAACACTTGTCACACCGTTTCGTCTTAGCGCATCGGAGCAAACCTGCTACCTTTGTTCAAGGCAAACCTATATCCCCGATTGGCCTTGCAAGAACAATGGCGTTAAGTCTGTACGATCCTACCATTATTCTTTGGGCACCAATACCTTGTTTTCTGCCGCCCTACAAATCATTGAGTTATACTCGTTGCAAACGGAATCCGGCTCGCGGAGATTAACTTTCCCTTGTAAGCCAAAAACCCAACTGTAGAATGCGGGTCCGAGTCCAACAGTTGTGATGACCCGAAAGCTCTGTTGATCGCAGGCATATGTGGTGATGTCATGCCCGAACCGATCAATAATCTCTCCCATCAGAGAGTTGTCAACCTGCATTTCAACCTCCGCGCGCGATGAGCTACCAACACCAAATGGAACGGATGCGTATTTACTGTCCATCCCTGTGGGCAGTGGAGCTGCAATATCTTCCAGAATCTCTGGTGCTCCGAAGATGCGATCCAAGCGATGCATGCAGACGTCTTGTTCTTTTTCCGGACAGCCAATTACATATACGTAGTCACTAACCGTGACCATCGCATAAGGACTGATCACATACGGTACGCCACCATTGACTACAATGCGTTCCTTTTTGACATTATAATCAAACTTCCGGAAACGAATCTTGCGCCGTTTGTTGATAGCCTCATTAATCGAATCTACAATTACTGCTATCAGTTCTCTATCCTGCGCGTCAAGCTCTTTGTTAATCCAATTACGTTTCAATTCCTGGGTTCTGAACGGGCCAGCTAACCTAGTCAGCTTGCCAGCAATCTGTTCACGCGAGCTATGAGTGATTATTCTCGAACACAATACTGCATCCAGCATCGAGGTTATTTCCTGCGTATCGAATTCACGCTCTGTATAGTTGTACAGATTTTGCGAGGATCGTGTTACTTCAATGCTGAAACCCGCTTGCTGTAAAACCTCTATATCCGTTTTGATGGTTGTACGGAATGTATCTATTCCGTATTCATCTTTTAGCAGCTTACAAAGCTGCATTGTGGAGAGCTTATGGTTTTCGTCCGTTTGTTCTCTCAGGATTCTGAGCAGATACAAAGGCCGCAGTTTTCCATCTATATCCATGTATGCCTCCTGCTTGTTCTGCCATAATGATCAGTTTTTCCTGGTGTGCCTCGGCGGCGAGTCTTACTGGAATCCGATCTTTCGGCTCCCTGTACTCGGCTTGCTAAGATCTATCCCTTCGTCCATGAGATAATCTTCCACATCATCCACGATAATCATGCTGTTGCCATCCTCGTCTTCCGTACGAAGATTCTGATTCATGATGACCTGATCTAAAACATTTCTTACAGTCCTGGCATTTGCGAAATTCGGCCTGTTGCGGAAGTACTCCATAATGTCCAGCAGTCGATTCAAAGCCCCGTCGTCTATGGAGTATCCCTTCTTTTCCAGGAAAGACTGTGCAATGAGGCCAAGTTCTTCTCTTGTATAATCCGGGAATTCAAGCGTGAACTGGATTCTGGATTCAAGCCCAGGGTTTGTGCTGATCATTTTGACCATTTCATCCCTGTACCCAGCCAGGATTGTACAGAACTGACCCCTGCGATCTTCCATTTCTTTCAGCAACACCGCTATGGCTTCCTCACCATAACTGGTAGCGCCTCCATTGACAGTCGTTCCCCCCGTCAGAGAATAGGCTTCATCAATAAACAGCACGCCACCCATAGCATCATTAATCTTGGCCAGCGTCTTCGGTGCTGTTTCACCTACATACTTACCGATTAGGCCATGCGCGTCTGTCTCGACCAGTTTAGCCTCATCCAATACACCGGCGTCATAGAGAATCCGGGAGAGAATCCGCGCAACTTCCGTCTTGCCGGTTCCTGGATTCCCATAGAAGCACATATGCAGATTGAAATCAGCCAGACCTTGGTTACGTTTTGCGTAAGCCTTAATCTTTCTGACCATACGTTTTACAACATTCAAGCCGATCAGCTGATCCAATTCCTCTTCGCCTGTCAGAATCTTTTTAGCTGCTCCCGTGGAGGAGGTGGGAAGGTTGATCTTGGCGTCTTGGATATACTTGTTGACATCAACTATTCCAATCTCTGTGTCCTCTGTGCCGGCACAGCGCAGATTCTGGCACATGATCACCTGATCCAGGATATTCCGGATTTCTCGGGCGTTGGCGAAGTTGGGATCCTTTCTTCTGACATCCGTGATATCGAGCATCCTGCCCAGTGCTGCTTCGCCGATCGTATACTTGCGCTTCCTGAGCATCAGCATGGTAATTTCCTTCAGCTCTTCGCGCGAATAATTGGGGAAGTCCAAGGTAAACTGGATCCTGGATTTAAGGCCGGGATTGACAGAAAGCATTTTCTGCATCTCGTTCCTGTAACCGGCAAAGATGACGCAGAATTCTCCCCGGTGGTCTTCCATGGCTTTCACGAGAGTATCAATTGCTTCTCTGCCATAGTCGGTGAGACCACCGGTATCGGCGTTATTACCCAAAGCATATGCCTCGTCGACAAACAGCACACCGCCCATGGCCCTGGCAATGACAGATCTGGTTTTCTCTGCAGTAGCACCAAAGTATTCACTCACGAGGCCGCTACGATCAACCTCTATCATTTTCTTGGTAGGTAGAATCTTGTTTTCATAAAGGATGCCAGCAACATAACGCGCTACTTCTGTTTTGCCACAGCCTGGATTCCCCAGGAAGCACATGTGGATATTCAAAGCATTACTGTCCTTGTTCATCAAGGCATACGCTTTGATCTTCTTAATGCTTTCTTTGATTCCGCTGAGACCGATCAGCTCATTGAGTTGCTTCTCGCTCTCGCCGATTTTCAGCAGACCCTGTTTGTTGATTCCCATAAGTCCAAAGGAATCCAGTTCGATCATTTTGTCATACAGTGCGAACAGTTCTTCCTCTGTTTTGCCGGCAAGGAAATCAAATGCCAGAATGGCCGAATCAACGTCCGCATATCTTGCTGACAGCTTCTCAAGGACAATCCCATTAAGCGTGTCGTTGGTAGCTGTAGTGCCATCTTCAAAGGTATATACGCTCTTCTTGACAAGAATCGGGGCATACATGATAACTTCTATGGCACCCCATAACGGCTTCAGCATATCGAGCAATTCGTCTGAGCCATCAGAAAGCAGGTCAACAACGTATTTTTTTGCAAGTGTTTTATCAAGCCGCTCCTTACAACGTGCCAAGTCTCTTATGTAATCTGCCTTCTCCTCGGGATGATAGGCCCTTTTCGGCTTTTCTCGATAGGCAGTTCCGTAGATATTGTTCTGTTTGATAAATTTTAATACCTTACGGGATAACTCGAGCAGAGCATTAAGGATTTCGTCCGCCAAAGGCAGAAGGGATTGATCCGGCGTCTCCATATAAGCAAGCGTGATTTGTGGCAGTTGCACTTCCGGGAGATCGGCTTTCACCTCTACGGCAGACAGTGCCTCCTGAAGAACCTCATCAAGCCCATCGATTGTGTCCTTCAGGTCCTCAAGAGATACCTGATATTGCTGGAAGTATGAGGTATGAATATGCTTGCGAATCTGTTCAATGGACTCATTCAGACGCTCGCAGAACATTTCTGTCTTGGTAGCAGCGCAAACATACCCTTGAATCTTATTGTAGTCAGGAAAACGCTTATCGTCCTGTGACTTCCAGATAATCTTTACTTTTTTCTTGCCATCATCGTCATCATCATCGGTTTCATCCAGCGGAACTTCCCGGAAGAACTCAAAAGAGTCGCCGGTCACTTCCGTCAGACGCAGTTTCCCGATAAAGTCACGAATCTCTCGCTTTAATGCTTCATCCTTGTCATAAGGCGTTTCAAGCATTTTATATCCGCAGACAGGACAACTACAGCTTTTTTCGCTCTCCTTCACTGCACCACAGCTGATACACTTGAACTCAGTCATGTCAATCAACTCCCAGTGCTTTCTTAGCAGCGTCCAGCGGCGATGTGTAGAAGATCACTTCAATTTCTTCCCTCAGATCGTTCCGGAGCTGCTCGTATTTTTCTTTGCTCTCAGCCGGCAGCATGATTTTCTTCGCGCCGGCATTTGCGACTGTTACAAAAATCTCATCCAATTCCGTTGTAATAGGCATCATGCTGCCGGACATAACTACACGGCCGCAGATCACCAACGATGGCGTCACTGAACGATTAGCAAGACCAGAGAAGAGACCGACCACTTCAGCAACCGATATTTCATCACTGACACCACGATTTTGCAGATCATTGAAGTACAGGCTGTAGTCGAATTCCTCGTAGGAGCCTGCAATGATCCTTCTAGCGTTCTCTCCGAAGTAGTTGAAGGCCGCAGTAATGCTGTCTCGCACGCTTTTCGGCGCACGTGCAAGGCCTTCAACATTCCGGAAGCTAAGCGTTCCAGTGTCTGAAACAAGCTTGTTTTCCAAGCGGTAGACACCGAGTAAGTTGGCTACCGACCGTCCAACACCATATACATAACCAGGCTTCTCAAAACCCTGACGGATCAGCGTCCCACCGGAAATTTCAGGCAGTTCCACAATGGTCTCTTCGCCAGTTTCATCGTCAATGTAACCCAGATCAACATCACTGAATTCACCGGGCGTCATTTTGCGGAGCTGTTCTTTTACCCTTCGTCTACACTCGATGGCATAATCAAGAATCTCCCGGACTTCTTCTTTGGTCATGCGTTCATCGGGATGGATGAGCTTTGCAAGTCCGGAGAAGGTTCTGCCTACTGCGATCGTATCGCGTGTATTGAAGCACTTATTCAGAGAGAAATATGCGCTGAAGGAATTAGTGAAGTCATACTTACGCATCGCGTGGCAGAACTCTGAGAAGCAGTCTGAGATCAAGCCATATCCGGTAGTGAACAGAGCAGAGCGGAGCTTGGGGGTCTCCCAGCCGGGAAGATAGGCATGGATTCTGTCAAAGAATGCTGAGTCGTTATTGAACGCCTCCGGAAAAGGTTCAAACAGATTTGTGGTACGGAGCATATCAGCAACACTGCGGAATGTATTGCCTTCAAAGGCAATAGAAGCATCGGAACTGATTGAGTCAGCGCCTCTGGCAAAACTGCCGTTTGCCATGTAGTTTTTCATGATCTGCACCATATCGCCAGACGCCTGGGTGATACCAGCCACTTCGTCAAAAGCAATGCAGTCCCAGTTACCCACCAAACCGACACGGCGGGAGGACATGTTGTAAAACATGTTGGAGACCGTCGTGGTACCGCTGCTCATCAAAATGGAGTAGGGAGAAAGCTCGCTGTAAACGTGGGATTTGCCAGTACCGCGAGGCCCCAACTCTACCAGGTTATAGTTTTTCTGGATGAACGGCACAAAGCGGAGCAGATAATGGAACTTTTCCTTTTGCGACAGCTCATTCGGCTCATACCCGGCAGAACGAAGCATCAGGTCAATCCATTCATCACGCGTGAAATAGGCACGCGATTCCTTGATCTCATCCAGATCCAAATTGGGCATCTGAATTGGCTTGAGCGATGATATTACAAACGGCGAATCGTACTTAGACTTCTTTTTCTTGATCTTCTTTTTGCGTTTCTGGTTGCCGAAAATATCTTCCTCGAACTCTTCCTGGCCTTCATCTTCCGCATTGAGGCCCACATACTCGATTTTGACAATGCACCAGATGCCGCCGACCAGCAGTTTCTCATTGTGCACCACCAGATCAGAGGGCACTTCAAAGGGGTCCAGTCTCAGGTTCGTGAAGCGGGCGACATACTTGTCTTCACGCTCATCAAAGATGACCGTGATTTTGTCGATGATCGTGTGTTGCCCATTTTCTTTGATCTTGGACTTGACATATTCGCTCTGATCCGGGCGGACATAGTTCTCACTCAGGATACGCCGGATCTTTTGAAGGCCGACCTCGATGGCTTCTTCATCATCGGTCGCGCAATACATGCCCAGCAGGTATTCGAGTACATACGTAGGGACGTTTGCGCCTTTTTTCATCAGAGATGTCAAATCCTTCCTGACGACCTTGCCAGGAAAATATTCCAATACCTTCTCATCAAAAGCATTCATGAACACTGTCCTCCTTCTCCATCACTTAGAAATCAAAGCTGAATGTACCAGTAAACGCCAGCTTCGCGCGGAATGGGTATCTGGCAACCACTTCATAGTCATCCTGACCGCTCTCACGGATCATTAGCTCATACTCACTGCCACTATCGTCCCGCGTGTTTAGGCTGAACTGGATGCGGTCTGTAGAGAGCTTTCCGTTGCTGATCTCTATCATCTGTCTGTCATTAAGGACATGACCGAGAGCGTCTATGAAGAACAGTTCAAAGCTACCGTCCCTGGGTACACCTGTATCACTGATCACGAAGCTCATGCTGAAGATGTTGTTCGTGATTGTATAGTTCGGGTTTGCTGGACGGAATGCGCAAGAGGAAGCGGATTCGGCGACCCTGTACATCTCTTTGGGAGACTTCTTGGCGATCACTCTGCAGCGTGTGCCCTCAGATTTGGCGCTTTGGATTGTTGCTTTGGTCGCTTCAGCGAGTTTCAGGAATTCCGCTCTGGAAGTAGAGGTCTCGTCTGTCTCCACAGCACGGATCGGATGGCAGACAAAATACACAACCTGCTTGTTCGCTGCCATCACATTCAACAGTTCCAGCGCCTTCTCCAAGCGATCCGCATCCAGGTTTACAAACGGGTCATCCAGAATCAGGAAAGGCTGCTCTTTCTCAAACAGCGTATCCACCAGCGCAAGACGCATACAGAAGTCGATCATATCACAGTAGCCCGTACTGTATCCTTCCGCAACATGGGCTTTGCCGTTTTCTTCAATGCTGACATTGAAGTTGATATCCAGCAAACCTCTGACGGCATCGTTGTTCAGCCAGATCTGCATATAGCTGTTGAAAAGCTGCTCAACCCTGCTGAGATACCGGTTTGCGAGGTTTTCCTTCGCCCTTGTGATCAGCTGGATTGTTCTTTTCAGGATGCCGAGTGCATTCTGTGCTTTTTGCTTCTGTTCATACAGTGCGTGGATTTCCTGAACGAGATCAGGGTACTTCTCCAACGATTGGTCCGCCAGGCGAATGGCATCGCTCTTCTGCGTGTATTCGATGAGCAGTGCGTCTCTGTGCTCTTTCAGCCTTTCGACTTCTGCCCGGAGACTTGCTTCTTCTACACCTCTGGGTACACTTGCATCCGAGGGCTGATGCTCTGCTTCCACAGAGGTGCCTTGTTTTTCAAGTTGCTGCTTGGCTGCGGCCTTTTCAGCAAAGGTATTAGCCCTGGCATAGATGCCCGCAAGCATCCCGCTTTCGTCAGGAGAAAAGTGACCAAAAGAGGCAGCAAAAGAGCTGACTGCTTTTTCTGCCTGATCCAGGCTTGCTTTCTGACGGCTTAGATCCGATTCAGCGTCCTTTATCTTTGCCTGTGTCTGCGCAGCCCGACTGACATCCGCACGGGCAGCAGCCAATTGTGCGGGCAATTCGTCGCCTGCATCCCGCATGTGAATGTCAGTGAGCTTTTGTGCGAGCTGATGCTTCAGTGCATCCAGCTGCTCCTGCTTTCTGGCTTGACGGGCTGTGGCTTCGGTCAATTTACCAGCGTACTGCTTATACTCGCTCAGAATCGTTTCCGCTTCTTTCAGTGCTTGCACAATATGGTCAAGATCAGTATCTAAATCCAGCTCGGCAAGGAGAGTATTCACGCTTTGGAGGTGTTGATCGAGCTTCTCAGTGGTAGTCTGCTGCGCGGTGACCATAGCCGGTGTCTTAGGAGACTCAGGCAATAACAGTTCCTCCTCAGATGCACCGGACTCTGTGATGAACCGCTTGAAGTTTTTGTCAGCGGTTTTCATTTGTCCTTCAGCTACGGTATATGCGTTCAGCTTTACGCGCAGAAAAGCAAGCGCATCCTCAAATGACAAGTCGGCAATCTCCGTATACTGTTCATCCAGCTTTGCTCTGGTCTGGCTGACTGCTTCACGCTTGGTTTCAACCAGTTGCAGTTTCTTCTGGAGTTCTGGCAGTAGCGGAGAATCATCACCTGCAAACTGCTGTTCCGGGATCTTGGCATCCGCGACAAACTTGCTCAAGCTGCGAACCGCAGACTGTAGCTTGTCCTTTATGATCTTATAGTTCGTTTCCCCAGTGCGAAGAAGGTCTATTGCCTCCGCCAGTGCCTTGCCTTCGTAGCCAGGATAAAGTACATCGATAGCAGCCCGATCTTCGCTGATAGAAGCAGTCTGCTCAGCAATGAAATCCTGAACACTGCGGAGTTCTAACTGTTTTTTTTGCAGGCGTCTGATTTCTGCCGCATGATCCATAATCTGCGCAATGACTACTTCAGACGGTTCACTGCCCGACTGACTCCAGCGAGATATCCATACAGACACTTCACCACCATCAGAATCGATCACAGATTGATGTTCGCTGAGCTCGTGCTCCAGAGAAGCGATATCAGCCTGCTCTCTGGTCAGCTGGGCTTGGATATCTGCTTTCTTCTGATTGGCTTCCTGACGCTGAGAGTTTGCCAGCTGATATGCCTCATAAGCCTGCACTTTTTTCTTATATGAACTCTTACCGGTTGCTCCAATGATGCACAGCAGCAATCCGAGAGCAGCTACAGCCGCCAATGCGGGCATCATCAAAACACCAAGCGCAGCTCCTGCGAGGATAAGCAGGATACCTATGACTATCAGCGGCGTTCCTGCCGGCTTCTTTGGCTCATCAACAACATTCAGCCGGGATCCTGTCACAGATTCAAGCTGTGCCAGGGATGCCGACAGGCTGTCTGCTTTGCTCTTTTCACCATCCAGCCGCGCTTTGATTCCCTGCGCTGCTGCCTGGTGCTGAACAACATTCCGGTGCTTGCTCAGAATAGAGGCACCTTCATCTACATCAGGAAGATCGCCTGGGGAATCGTCAAGCAGTCTCTCTTCATCCTGTGTCAGCGCGATGGATGGGATCGTTTCTTGTTTTTCATCGACCCGCTGCTGGTTACGCTGCAGTTGTTCCAGCTTTGTAATGGCCGGACGGACATGGGCATCATCATAGTTTCCTTGGCGATCAAGTTCTGCCTGAAGCGTGGCAACTTCGCCCTTCAACTCTTCATAACGCTTCTTTTTCTCCGCCCAGGCTTCGGTTTCCCTCTGGATTTCTGCTTGCAGATCTGTTTCCTGCCGCGCCAGATCATCATGCTTTTTCTGGCAATCTTCTAGACTCCGGATGGCAGGTTCCGCAGCGGCAGGGCGATACTTTTCCTGTGCGGCCAGTTCAGTCTGCAAAGTGTCCAACTCAGCTTTCAGTTCAGCGAAGCGCTTTGTCTTGCTGGCCCAGGACTCGCTTTCGCGCTGGATATCGCGTGTTTGCGTTTCACGCTGGTGGAGCAGGTTTTGAATGGACGCACGGGAATCAACTGCTGTCTGCAATTGATCAACGAAACCGGGATTTCTTTCAGTAGCAGCACGGATCAGCTCATACTCTTCTGGTGCATTTTGGATAACTGAATCGGCAGTGCCGGCAGTGATGATGCCCTGGATCTCGCCATAGATGCTCTGTATTTCATCAAGCTGAGCAGGCGCAGGCAATGCGCCACCATACTTTTCGACTAAGGCAGCGTATTCCTTTGTGAAAGCTTCATATGAGCTTTCCATCTCCTGGATTCGCGCCTTCAGCGAGACAATAGACTGCTCATGCTGCTTGATCTGATCGATTTCAGCTGTGGTCGGTACATGGCCGCCGAGTTCCGCCTCTATAGCGTCCATATCCTGATGGATTGCGGCGATTTGTCCGTGCAGGTCTTCCAGCATCTTTTTAGCTGCTTCGCGTTTCTTCTCTTCGCCAGACACAGCATCCAGCCGCTTGTTCTTTTCCTCCAAGTCTCTATCGATCCGGCTCAAAAGCGCATCGATCTGGATAATACGCTCCCTGGCGGCGTCTTGTTCGACGATGTCGCGCTCCAGACGGTCGCGGAGCCGTTCCCGCTCAGAAATCTGCCTGGTGATGTCTCCGAGCTGACCCCTGGCACCGGTCTTTTCATACACCTTGACCTGCTGTGTCAAACTGGCAATCGCCCCATCGAAGGCGGCAACGTCATTTGCCTGGCTCACCAGCGCGTTCAGACGGGTATGGATACTGCTTGCAGCTCCATCAATGGACAGGCCATTCTGATTGATGAATACGCTGCGCTGGAAAGCATTGGCATCAAGGTGGAACAGTGTCTCGCCAATCTTATCCGGAGAGATTCTGGCCGTTGTTCTTGTATCCAGGTTAATGATCTTCACCGTATCAAAGCGCGGCGTTTCTCCAAAGGTACGGGTAATACGATACCGCACGTCCTCGGATTCAAAATCAAGGGAACCGCCATATTTTCCGCCTTGCCAGGGAAGGTAACGCTTCCGCTCATTCTCAGTGATATCCTTGCTGCGACGGGTATCATACCCATACAGCATGGCTTTCAGGAAGGTTGCCATCGTTGTTTTGCCCCAGCCATTATCATGGAGAACGACGTTCAGTCCTTCACCAAAAATATAATCGTAATTGTGCAGGCCGCCGAAGTTATCCACATGCATGCTAATAAGCTTCATTCCGCAGACACCTCCCTTCCGCTCAGCGCGTTCCATCCGAGACTAATTAACCGATTGCGCTCAGACTCACTAAGAGAGCTGTCCTGGAGAGCCAGTCTCACAAATTCGCTGCGCAATGAAATATCGGTTTCAAATGCTTCTTCATCAATGTCCATGACTGTGTTGTCATACACCTCAACAAAGAAGATACGGCCTTGCAGCTGATTTTTGAGGGCGTCACTATTCATAGTCAGTCCAAAAGCCGATCGTCCGGTAATGGTGATGCGAAGGAAAGTATCAATGTCTATTTTTCTGACCGCGTTGCTGATCTTCCGAAGGATCTCTTCTTGATCATCCTCTGGCTGGATTTTCAGTTCGATTGCTTTATATGCATATTTTGACCCAACCTTTAACTGATACTGCCCAAGCTGGTCTTCTGTCCATTCCAGAATTCCAAATCCAAACTTATTGTCCTGCGCATTTTCAAAGCCTGTCGGTTCAAATGACGGTATTACTGCACCATTCTGAATTCCTGAGATGACAAATTTGTCAGCCTCATCTTTTTGAATGATTATGGATTCATTGTCACCAAGCTGCAGTTCTGCCGTACCTACATTGATCCTCATGGCAATATTATCGTCCAGGAAAGAATCCTGCTTCCCCATGTTTAGGAGATGCAGATTTTGGGGAACATCATTGCGATAAGAAACGCGCTTATGCTCGTCGGCGGTCAAAAAGACCAGCACTGTGATCCCTTCGTCCTCCCTGACAGCTTGGAACAATGTATCGATAACAGATTCTGTAACTCGCTCTTGCCCGAAGAGTCTGCCAAAAAGCGCGACATAAGTGGCATTGTTCTGTGCTGCCTTGTCGATCAGGTCTGTGAATTTAGCATTTCTTGCAGCTTGCCACTTCTGAGACTGTTTGATATCCAATTTTTCCGTTGACATTGCGCCAAGACAAACATCGAAGCAGAGCAGCATTTTTTTTATCTTTGATGTATGTTCTGCTGGTTGATGTATTGGATTGCCATTCATTCTCTGTGAACTGTCTGCTTTGTGTTCGTTATGTCTTAAAGTGATAGAGCTATTTGTTTCAACTTGCTGTACAACTGTCCTTTGTGCATGATTCGTTTCTGCATGAGAATCATCAGTTTCATGATTAGTTTTTACGGAAGGTTGGGGCTCTTTCTCTGTATCAGAAACACTGTCATCCTGTTTGATATCTTTGTACGCAGCAAGAGGGAATCCTTCTGGCGTAAGCCATTCATCCCAACCATTTGATACTTGCCCACATACGAATATGCTAGCAGCGGTGGGACTTTTGAAATACTTATCTTCTACCAGTTTTCCGCTTTCGTCCAGCCCAATGTTACGTAATCTGCGGATATCTTTTTTGTCTTGTTCTGATACACTGATCTGACTGCCTTTGAAAACGGTAACGCCTTTTCCATCAAACATTCCGTGAGCCAGATAGCCGTCTTTGTCGGATCTCATGATGATCTGAAGTTCAAAACGCCCCATACTCTTTCCTCCGTAATGTGCTGGATTCTGCTTCTGATGCATTAGGACAAACTATACTCCTTTTTCTTACAGTAATTTGCTGCATTCTCAGAAATCAAAGTCATTGACAAACGCTATATCGATCGTGAATTCGATCCGGTCTGCAATGGTTCCGCTTTCCTTTTCCATGATGGTCAGGTAATAGGTTTCCGTCTTTTTGAATTCCATGCTCTTCAGTGTGAACCTCGTGCGGAACACCCGGTCAGAACCATTGTTGCTTGTCTTATCCGCAATGACGGTTTTTTTGTCGCTGACAGCTGCGCCGCTGGTATCCGCCATATAGATTTCGTATGTGGCTGCGGCAACTTTGCCGCTGACGGCATCCTTCTGATAGAAATCCAGAGAGAAGATGCTGTTGGACACTTTCCGGCTCTGGCTGATCAGTTGCAGTTCCGCCTTCTTCACATCCATAAACTTCTTGGAAGAAGCGCGCATGTTCTGGAAATCAATCACTGGCACGACCATCTCCTGCAGCGAGATGCCGCCATGCACGAAGTTCATACCGCCGCCTTGCTTCTTCATGCGGATATTTTCCAGAGGGGCAAACAGGGTATGTTCGCTCTGATAGCGGGTCATGGGGATGCGCAGCATATGATCCGCCGCGCAGTCGCCGTCAGCGATCACATAGCGGCGATCCAGCTCAACGATGTGGCCGGAAACAAAGCTTTTCTCCGCCTTGTCGCTCTCCTCCAGGGGCATATAAGAATAGAGGAAACCGTGATCCGCGGCGATCAGGATATGGGTGCCATTCATGTCGTTGGTGATCATGCGCACCAGGTTTTTGATCTCGCGGATCGCCTGTTCGCAAGCTTCAAATACCTGATCTTCTGTGGCCGCTTTGTCGCCGACCGCATCGATAGCGTTGTGGTAGATATACACGACCTGCGCGTTGCTGATGGCTTCGCGGCGCTCCGCCTGCTTCATGGCCAGCAACGCTTTATATGTGATTGCCAAGTTGCCTGTGTGAGCCGCATTCAGCACCTTGCCACGGTTCTCAGTGCCTTCGGTGGATGACCCATCGCATAGAACTCTGATATCTTCCGTAATCTGCATTTTCTGATGCGGCAGAAGGGCGGCCATACCGAACTTCGTCACGGAAGGCAGTACAGACTGGATAGCCGTAATCTTGGCAGTGCCCTTGGTCTCTCGCAACAGAAGGCCGGTCAGATCGACACCGACTTCATACCGCAAGGCATCGGAAATGATCACAAAGACACGGCTGCCGCTCGTGACGATAGGCTTCACATAATCGCGGTAGAAGTCCTCCTGATTCGGGATGCCAATCAGCCGCTGGTTCGTCGCCAATTCATCGGCGATCAGCTTAGTCCACTGTCCGCCCAGGGTGGAGAGATACCAGTTTTTATAGAGTTTTTCGACATAATCCGCGACGTTCTTATACAGATCCTCCAGCACCGAACTGGATTCTTTCACGCTGCGCCCGAACGCCGCATGGAAGAGCCGATAGAAATGATCCATCTTGCAGTAGTTGCCGCAGTATTCCTTCCAGAGCTTATCGTGCTCAGCAATGTGGAATCCGCTGATATTGCTTTGGTAGAACCGCTGCATTTGGGCAACCTGCAGGAGACCGTCATAGTAATACTGGACCCGCTTATACCATTTCAGCGTCCGCCGCTTTTCCACTGCGGCAGCAATATCGTCCGCCTTGACAATATCTTCGGAGATTTCCGTCATGTATCGGCGCAGAATGCATTCGTTGATACAGGGGAAGCATTCACTGGTGAGCAGCTCCTGTACTTCAAGGTCATCAAACCGCTTCTCCAGATGATGGTACGCCTCCACCTCGCGGGCGATATCATATAGCGCGTCGTCATCCTCTTCAGAGTGAAGCCATTCATTGATCAGGTCATAGCAGCGCTGCTGGTGCGGCTCAGAGATCAGCTTTTCCAGCCCGCTCAGGCAGGAATCTTTCATGGTCACAGACAACGTGGTGATCAGAATATGGGAAGCGAGTGCGATCAGCGATTTCTGTTCAGGCAGGTGAACGTATCCCGTATACCGGTTGATCATTTCCCATAGCACAGACTCATTGCCGAACTTCCGGATAACCGTTATCGCTTCATTGCTTTCGATGTCCATGCCGGCCATTAGGATGGCGCGGATGACGCCAGGAGCCGTGTTGGCGCTGATTCCGGCAAGCACGGCAAGGATATCGATGTGCAACTGGCCCACATTATTATAGGAGCTGTGGAAGGCAGTGAGTCGCGCTACGCGTTCCTTGTTATCAAAGAACTTGCTATAGGATTTCATGGCCTTCCGCATCTGGGAAGTAGGCGACATGCCCAGCTCCTGCATCCGGATGGAGAGCAGATCGGCGCGGAATTCCTCACTGTACAGTTCGATATCCAGCAGCCAGTTGTCCCGTACATCGGGATAGGAGATCGGATTATAGACAAGATAATTGCTGTACGTATCCGTCTCCGATAAAAGCTGCTTGGCGGCAAAGTTGTTCTTGCCGGTGAGCTTCAAGATCTTCACGCCGTCAAAGCTCAGCTCGTCCACCAAGCTGGAAAATTCTCCGTCCGGGTCCTGCCAGAAGATGATACGCCGCTGATAATTGTCTTGCAAAGGCTTATTAAACCGTGCTTGTAATTCCTTCTTGATATCCACTGCTGTATCATTCCTTTCGCTGTTGTGCAAAGTGTCAACCAGCGATTCTTTTTACTTAATCTTCTCCAACACATCCTGGAACTTGGCGTAGTTCACCTTCACGCCGTCATCCAGATCAATGGGGATCATCTGGTCGGCCAGGTGGTGGATCTTTTCTTCGTATTTCTGAAGCTCCAGTGCCTGATCCTTGATCTTGGCGATCTGCTTGTTCAGCTTCACCCGCTCGGAGGCTCCGGCGGTTTGCAGGCTGTCCTCCAGCATGGTCAGTTGGGTACGGTAGCGCTCCTGCTGTTCATGAACATAGTCCGTGCGGATGCGCGCCAACAGATCCGGCTGATAACGGTGCATGTAGATCAGACACTTGAAGCCGTTCTTCTTGCCGGAGGAGAAGAGCCAGTAGATAGGCCGCTTCTGGTAAATCTTCATATGGTCGGCATAGAAATCATTCAGGAAGTAGTTCCGGATCACCTCTCTGGGCGTTCCTTTACCACCGAGTGCATCAGCGATAAACTTCAGATTGGCTTCCAACGCTTCCTCACCGTACACCGTGCGCACCCACTTTACGAACATACCGACGATATCATCGTCAAAGTACTCATCGTCCGTAATGGGGAGAATACCATCGTGATCAGGCATATAGGAAGAATACTGACTGCCATCCCAAGCACCCCCGGCAAAGGCTAAGCCCGGCTTGTCCAGCGAGTAGCGACCCATCATGCAGCCGACGGCATAGGAAATCAGACTGCGGATGTCGCGTCCAAGGTCAGCTTTACGGACTGTCACGTCTTTATCTGCCACATCAGGTGTCAGTTCCTCCTGTAAACCGTAGATGTCAATAAAGATACGGTTCAGTTCTTCCTCATTTGTCTTCAACTGGCTGAAACGCTCTTCACATGCAGCCGTCCACATTTCAAATCGTTTGGAGATAAGCGAAACAGATGCACGCCGTGCTTCAGCATTGCAATTTAGCTCCATCTGGTCGCGATACTCGCGACGGTCAACAACAAGCGGATGATGCTGGAAATCCCAAGATGTTTCAAAAGAATCCCAATCCATCTTTGATATAGAGATGCAATTCTTTACAATCTCACTGATTTCATGGATTCTGCTTTCTTCAACAATTGCTGGCAACTGCGCTATAACACCACATCCAGTATTGATTGTTGGATTGATAATGTTAATAATATCGTTCATAATGACACAGTTTAACAATCCCGCAAAATAGAAATACTGTGTTTGATTATTGACAAAGAAACTGTTAGCACCAGAGTCAAAAATCATTCCTTGAGGATAACTACGCACCCCGAATACACGTGCGCCAACGCCTGACCAAGTTAAGCCCGGCTGAAAATAGTAGTTTTCATTGCTTATTTTCCAACCGAGATTATCGCCAAGATATGGATAAACACGGCGTGTGTTTTCCTTTATTTCCTCTCCATCATTTTCCCAATTGACGAGATAATCATTGTTGCCATACCATTTTCTGAATGATCCTCCCTTGCAATACGGGAACCATTTTTTCCCACTCTTCTGCGCTTCTCTTGCTGAAGAAAAGCCAAAACCAAATCTACTTAATGATACTTCATGCCAGAGTCTAAGGAATCGCTCATTATCACCTGTACGCATACCAATACATGATGCTCCAAAATCGCTCATGCATTTATTGTTAAATATGTGTATGTAGTTTGCTGAAACCCAATATGCTATAGGTGCACCCGGAATACTAGCAAAACTATCCTGCTTGGTGGTGTATCTGTTTTTTTCAGATAGAAACATGTCTTCTTTTCCTTGCTGGGTGTTAGGGTCGATTAGACGACAGTAAGTGCCCTTATAGCCAGTAATATGGCTGTTTTTCAGCACAAAGGAAGTGGTCTGCACTACTTCGCCACCAATTTCCTCAAACGCTCTTGCACCGAGGTGCGCCATATTGACAGTATCAATTGTCAACATCTTCGTCCTCAGCTTTTCAAAGCTAGACAGGAACATCCATGCGTGTTGTGTTATCATCGTCTGATAGCCGTTTTCAATCAGCATCGGGCGAATGCGCTCGATAAACACAGCAAACAGATCGCTCTTGCTGTCCGGATAAGCGATTTTTATATATTCTGAGAGCTTTGTTCCCATGCCCGAACTGCCCATATACGGCGGATTCGTCACTGCTACGTGATACTTCTGCACCAGCGCACGCGCCTGACGGATCAGTGGCAGCAGGGTGTCCATCAGGCTCATGGCATCCGCCTGTCCCACCAGATCCATCAGGTCGGACTGCCGCATCATGTCGTCCAGCACGTTGCCCAGCATATCCAAATCTTCTAGCGTCACCTTGGGCTGAATGATGCTGCCGAACTCTTTGGCATCCGCGAAAGCTGTAAACAGCGCTTCGGCCACTCGCACGGCAGCGTCTTCATACAGGGAAGGATGATTCTTGAATGCCCGACGCATCTGGCGCTCAAAGACAGGCCAATCCCCGCTGTTCTGCAAAGAAAATACATTCAGCTGAATGGGATTACGCGCCTGTCGGGACAGCCAGCGGTGGTCATACTGCTGGGCCTTCATCATCACGGCAAAGTACGCCAACTGACCCGCGCGGTCATCGATATCCAGACCCCATAGGTTGTTCAGCAGGATGGATTTGACCGCGTCGCGCTCCGACCATCCGGCGGAGGTATAAATCTGCATCAGCACGTCAAAGGCGTATACGAGGATATGACCGGAGCCCATGCAGGGATCAATGACTTTAATCTCCTCCGGCTTGATCTGCGCATACTCCGCCCGGATGGTTTGAAGCTGCCGCTCCACCTCCGGTTCCTGCTCTGCCTCGTCCAGATAATACTTCCAGCCGGACTTGTCGAAGTCTTTGTGCCCTTCATACCAAAGGCGGCCAAGCGAGTTCTCCACCATGTACCGGACAATCCAGTCCGGGGTGAAGAGCTGGGTAGCCGCAGGAATGCGTTCTTTTGTGATTTTTACATTCTTTTTGAGTAGGGCAAAAGTCTCATCTTTGAGCTCTGAATTATAATACTGGTACAGCCAGCCGATGATCTGCACCGCATCTGTCCAGTCTTCCTCCGGGATGCTGGATATCATGGTGCCGATCACGCTGTCCTGCCGTAGCAGATTGGCAGGAAACAGCAGCTCCGTCCAGTTGGAAATCCGCTCAAACATATAGGGCAGCGGCGTGTTCAGCGCGTTGCACTGAGCAATCAGCAGGGTCTTATAGAGCGTCTCATTATCCTGCTTGTCCAGCAGATCCAGCACAAGACTGCGATCCAGCCCTTCCAGTTCGATGGTCATTGCTTCCTTCAGGATCTCCGGCTTGAACGCGCCGGAAGCGTCCGAGAACACGCGGATATGGGAGGGCAGATAGTTGTTGACCTCCATAAAGCGCAGGGCGATAAAGCGGTTGAACCAAGTGTAGGCAACCTCTTCCATGACCTGCTTGTAGCCCTTTTCCTTGATCTGCTTGATGAGTTCCTGCCGCTGGGACTTTTCCTCCGCCGTCAGCAGCCGCCCATTCAGGGTGTCCGCAGAAGCGTCACCGAAGCCGGACTCGTCAATTCCATATTGATAGGCACGCTGGGAAACCTGCGCGATCAGCTCGTTCCGCGCCCTGATCGCAAACTTCTGAATTGCGTTCTTGTTCATCTTCTGATACTCCTTTAGTTGATCTGCACACCGTCGCAGCTTTCGAGCGTCTTCATGAGCTTTTCGCGGATCGCCTCGACGTACTTATCAATGTCTTCCTTGCTTTGCAGACGCTTGACCGAGCAGAGGTCGTACCGGCGCACGGTCATGATCTTCGGGGGCTTCGGCGCGGGCGTTCCGGGCTTTGCGGTCGCTGCGGGCGCGGGCTTCTGCGCATCCTGCTGACGGGAGGCGGACATGACCTCCATGCGGCGG
>ENA-ORNY01000584-ORNY01000584.1-human-gut-metagenome-genome-assembly--contig:-NODE-584-length-24491-cov-11.827918_pt1 | contig 24491 bp, 21 predicted proteins | sample MGYA00242122_ERZ509036 | MGnify/ENA primary metagenome ERZ509036 (study PRJEB26280, sample SAMEA2338696) | human gut metagenome | biome: human gut; feature: human-associated habitat; material: faeces... | reverse complement strand
GGCGGCTGCGGGTCGCAGACCACCACCAGCCGACGCCGCCGGCGGCGATGATAACCAGGGCGCTCAGGACGGCGAAGCTGCGCCGCGTCCAGACCATCCAGGCCGGCCGTTTGCGCCGCAGGCTCTGCAGCTCCGCCTCGGCCAGCATCAGATCCAGTTCGCCGCGGACGTCCGCGTTGCTCTGGAAGCTCTTTTCCGCGTTGTCCAGGCTCGCCTTGGCGTTCCGTATGCGGTGATAGACCGCGTTGCGCTCCGACACATCCTTCACCTCCCTTCTTCCGGCCGCGGGCCTTCCTTTTCCATCCTTATCTACAGTTTATAATCGCCGGCAACCGGCGGAATGTTACGTTCCAAATTCAGGGTTATTTGGAGGTTTATTCCAATTTATTTCCTGTTTTCTTCTGTTATCGCGCAAAAATGCCTGTTTTTCTTTCCCGGTACAGGGTAAATCGCCGGGAACCAAAAAACCGCGGACCGGACTGTCCCACAACACAGGGGCGGCCCGGCCCGCGGCAGCAGGACAGGCGCAGGGGACTTGTCATCCCTTGCGGAAATCACTCATAAAACGGGACAACATGCCCCGCACACGCTGGACGCCTTTCTTTTCCAGGCGGTAGACGTGATTCGTACTGACATGGATGGCGTCAGCCAAATCGGCAGGACTCCGGTTATCCAGGAAGAGGCCCTGCAGCACCGCCTTTTCTTTGACGGGCAGCCGGTCCACGGCACCACAGACGCGATCCGACACGGCCTTGCGCTCCGCGATTTCTTCCGGCACCGGCTGCGGGCTGGCGAGCAGGTCGGCCAAGGTGCCACCCGCTTCGTTCTCCCGGTCCAGGGACATCCATTCGTTGGCGTGTTCCCGGCCCAAAAAGTCACACATGCTGCCGCGGATGCGGTGCATGGCAAACAGGCTGAACGCCACGCCGCGCGTGTAATCGTAGGAATCGGCCGCTTCCAGGAGCCCGACCATGCCTTCCTGGATGAGTTCCATGGTCACATCTTCCCGAAGGTGGAAGGACGCGGCAATCTTGAAGACCAGGGGCTGGTACGCCGTCATGAGGCGGCCGTGCGCCGTTTCATCGCCAGCCGCTTCTGCAGCCCACAGGGAACGTTCCTCCTCGGGGGACAGCAATGCGATTTTTTTCAGTTCAGCCAAGTAGGCGGCGAGCATCTTCTCCATCCCCTTTCCCCTGCTTCCACGGGCTCAGAAGCCGACATGATATTGCACGCTGTAACGCTTTTGCGAATCCTGGTCCCGGGACACGGTCAGTGTGAGCCGGTCTGTCAGGGCGTACTGCGTGTATACGTTATCCGTATCGCCGTTGAAACTGCTCGTATAGCCAAAACTCCAGCGATCGGTCAAATTCTTGGATACGAGCCAATTGTACTGCTTTTGCTCGTCCCTCGTCAAATCTTTTTCATGGTTCGTCGTGAAATCGACGCCGTTTTCCACGCGGCCCAGATAAATACGGAACTCATCGATATGGAGAGTGCGCCGGATCATTTGTTCCACGTCGCCCAGCATGCCCGCCTGCAGGCCCGCAATGAGCAGGTTCTGCATATCTTCGCCCGTCACGGAATTGCCGCCCACGGAGAACCGCTGCAGCAGGAGCATCCGCATCAAGGTCTGCTGCGGCAAGCTCGGGTCGGAGTGCAGCTTCCAGTCGAGTTCTTCCTGGGACAACGGCCCGGAAATATCGCAGGCGACACGGTACCGGCCAAAGCGTGTATGGGCGGAGAGGTTGACATTGGGCAGGAAGGTGCCCGGTTCAATCCACGTCAGGCGGCCTTCGTCGATCTGGAAGTCCGTCCGCAGGTACGTCAGATGCCCTTTCGTCGCTTCGATCCGGCCGTCCACCAAGGGGAAAAAGGTGCTGTTCCGGACCTGTAGGTTCCCCTGGAGCCACATATCGTACAGGTACTTGTTGTACAAGTGGACCTTCGGTCCCAGGGTGACGTTCACGTCGAGGCCGATGTTGCTCGGCTCGTCGCTCAGCTCCGGAATGGTCGGCAGATTCACGAGGACATCGTCCAGGCGCAGGTCCAGTTTGACCTTGGCCCGGTACCCTTCCCGCGGGAATCCTTTCGTATCCTGCCCCCGCAGGACGTAGTGTTCCGGCGCGAGCAACAGGTTGCCGTTCAGGCGGGCCTGGACGTAGGCCGAATCGATTTGCGCATTCTGCAGGGCCAGTTGGAAGTTATAGCCCCGGTCCGCCGCCGCCTGCAGGTCATAGGTCCCGCCGGCGGCAAGAAAGCCGTTCCCCATGCGGGCCGACAGGTTGCGGACATTGACCAGGCTGCCTTCGAAGTCCACGTCGAGGTGGATATCATCGATGACATTGCGCAGGTCGCGGAATTTCAGGGTACCATTTTCCACCTGGAGTTCCCCGTACATTTCCGGGGCATCGAGGGTTCCCCGGATGTTCAGGGTCCCCTTCGTATCCCCCGTTCCCCAGTCGATAAAGGAAAAAGTGTTCAGGACGGCCAGACTGGCTTCGTTGAAGTCGACGCGCAGGTCCATCTGGGCGTCCGGGTCCTTGCGCTGCGATTTCGCGCGGAACAAGTCCAGGGGAACTGCCCCGGACGCGGTCAGTTTGTATACATCCCGTTCGACCAGGAGCTGGTCCAGATGGATAATCCCCCCGTCCATGGTCAGCATGGCCGTCGCCCGATCGAAATTCGCGCCGGTCACCGTGCCGTCCGTGATTTCCAGGGAGCCATTGCCCGACGGGTTATCGAAAGATCCCTGCAGCTGTACGGCCGCGTTCAACAGGCCCGTAAAGGCGACGGGGCGCTGCATCAGGGCCGTAATAATCGCCGGATTCGCGTCCACAGCGCCCGCTTCGAGACGCAGGGTGCGCTTCCCGAAATCCACGACCCCCTGGGCAGCGAGAATGCCATCGTCGGGGAACATATCTTCTTCCTGCAGCTTCAAGGTCCGGATGTTGAGGACGCCCCGCAGGAAATCCGCCCGCAAGGTCATGCGGTCATAATGCTGCTGGTTGATGTAGATGTTGCTGATCAGCCCGTCCAGCAGCATCGGCTGTTCCGGGCCGTTGAAGGCGATCAGGCCTGTCGCCGTGCCGCGGATGGGCAGGTCGACCCGGGCCATCCGGAGCAGTTTCGTCAGGTCCGCCGAAGAGAATCCCACCCGGCCCCGCAGGTCCTTGTGGGGCACATCGAGGGTCAGGTTGGCGCGGTATTCCGCCGTTTCGCCGTCCGGGCCGGCCTGTTGGAAGGAAAGTTTCAATTCATTCGTATCCTTGCCATTGCCGCGGACCGTCCCTTCCAGACGCTGCACGGAAACGCCATTCAGGGAGAAGGAATCGCTCGTCACGGTCCCGTCGAAGAGCGGCGCCTCCAGGGTGCCTCCCAGATGGCCTGCCACGGACACGTAGCCTGCCAGCCGGGCCGTTTCATCCTGCACCGGCAGTTTGGCCAGGTCCAGGTCCCGCGCCTCCGCTTCGAAATCCAGGTTCCGGGCCTTATCCATAGTGCCGCCCAGACGAACCGTCGCGGACAGCGAGTGGACCAGGCCGTCCGTGACGGTCAGGGCCCCGTCCTCATAGAGGTAGCGGCCCGATACATCGGCAACGAGATAGCCCATGGCGCTGCCGTCGCTCCAGTGAAGCGAACCATCCACGCGGGGATGGGCCAGGGTCCCGCCGAGGGTCATCGTATTGGTCACGTTGCCCGTCGCCGGGAACGTCTTGTCGAAACCGCCGGCCTTCAGCAGGGGCTCCAGGCGCACGTCTTCCGTCGCCACCGTCAGGGCGAGGGCCGGGTCGGCGGCGCCTGCGTCGACCGTCCCGGCCAGCACGTGCCGCCCCTGGGGCATGCGGACCACAAAGTCCCGCAGGGTAACCCGACGGCCCTCCACGAGGACCGGTCCGGCCGCTTCCGGGATCTCCACGCCCCGGACGCGAAGGTTCTCCGCCCGCAGGCGGGTCCGCGCCGACACGGCCGCCCCCTGGGCCTGCACCTCGTATTCGCCCGACAGGAACCCTGCGCCGCTTTCGCCGGCCAGGGCCAGGAAAGGCCGCAAGTCCAGCTTCGCCAGACGGCCATGCAGGGCGTACGTCCCGTCCCGCCCGACCGTGCCTGCTGCCGTCAGGGACCCCTCCCCGACGCGGGCCGACAGGGTATGGAGGACCGCGCCTCGTTCCGTCAGTTCCGTATCAAAATCGAGGACGCGCGCCTGCAGGCCGCGCCAGGTCAGTTCCGCCGTCCGGGCAGCCAGGGACGCGGCCAGTTTGCCCGTCTTCCAATCCAGGGTGCCGGCCAGGGCCAGGTCCGCCTGGACCCCCACAGTTTCCACACCCTTGCCGAGCGGCACGGAGGCGGTCACCCGATCCACCCGGGCCTGGGCCGTCAGGGCCCCGCTCCGCAGATCGTATTCGCCGCCGGCCCGGATCGTGCCGCCGCCATATTCCGCCACGGCCTCGCGCAGGAAAGCCGTCCCGTCGACCAGGGCGCCGTCCACCCGGACGTGGCGCGCCGTCTGGTCCCCGTAAGTCAGGACCGGTGCCTCGGCCCGCAGGGTCCCGTTCAGATGGTTCCTGTCGTGGAAATCCACGTCGCCGTCCAGCCGGACCGTCTGTCCGTCCACGGTGACGGTCAGTTCTTTCGTGGCCAAGGTATGGTCCGTCCCGGTCACGGTCCCCGTCACGCGGAAGGGCCAGTCCCTGCCGCCGTACGGATAGACGCCGTGGACATCCTGCAGGGTCGCGAGGCCCTGCAGGAGCGTATCGGTTCCGTCATTCTGCCACCAGCCGCTCAGGCCCGTCACGGCCCCGCCGGCGTCACGGACGCCGCCGTAGGCCTTCGCGAGCGCGTCAAAGGGGGTCAGGTCCACCCGGTTCGTGGCAAAGTGGATCTTGCCGATCCCCCGGGTCGTCACACCGCCGGTCACATGGACCGGTTCCAGGGCGGGGTTCGTCACGGTAAAGTCCAGGTCAAAGACAGGATTGCGAGCGCCGTCCACCTGCCCGTTGATCCCGAAGTCCCAGGCGCCTTGCGGCAGGGAAACCCGCGCCGTCCCGTCCTCCACGGCCAGGACGCCATAGAAAGGGGTCGTGTCCGACTGGGACGGTTTCAGCAGGTTCTGCAGGTTCCATTGGTGGTTTTCTTCCTGGACGATATGGAGTACGGGACGCCGCAGCGTCAGGGAGGCAATCGCCTTGTCCAATCCCTCGACGGCCCGGAAAGGATGCACGGTCACCTTCGTTTCCGGCAGTTCCGCCACGGCGCGGCCGGCCCTATCGCGAATGTCCACGTCACGGACAAGCAGGGACAGTCCGCCGGGCCATTCGATGGACCCGATACGAACGCTTCCGTTGAGGTAATTGGCTGCCTGCCGCTCCGCGTAGGGACGGGCCTCCTGCAGCACGCGGGGCATGACGGCATGGAACACGGCCAGGCAGGCGACAGCCAGGACTGCCACGACGCCGAGTATCCATTGCATGGTGCGGTTCATAGACGTACGCTTTCCTTTGCTGGTCACTGAAAATCCGGGTCCGGGCGCCGCGCGGCGCCGTCATTCCCGGAAAACAAAAGTACAAACTCACCCATGTTACAAAACCATTATAACAGAAAAGGGATTGCCAGGACAAAAAATTCGTCCCGGCAATCCCCGGTCAGTATGGTATTTTCCCTGGTAATCCGGCTTACTCCGTCTTACCGGCAGCGGCGGTCTGCCCCGCCTGGTCGGCCTTGGTGGCGGTTTTTTCCGCCTTGGCGGCCTTGCGCCGTTCGTCGCGGGCCTTTTCATAGGCGTCGACACGGTCCGCGATGGCCTGGGCCTGCGTGCTCTCCAGCGTCGTGTCGTAGTGGTCTTTCGTCGCGCGGACACGGCTATACTTGTTCCCCGTGTCGTAGCCGTCCGGCCGGGCTTCGACGCCCATACTGGTCAGCAGGGCATTGTGCGACGTGTTGTAGTCGTACATCGCCGTGTTGTAGTTGTTCCGCGCCGTCAACAGGGCCACTTCGGCGTCCATGACGTCCGTGTTGGTGCCCACGCCGTTGGCGTAGCGGACCTGGGCAATCCGGTAGTTTTCTTCCGCTTCCGCCACGGCCAGTTTCGTCGTCTGGATGCGTTTCTCCGCCTCGCGCAGGTTGTTGTAGCAATTGCGCACATCGAGGCGTACCGTGTCGGCGTCCTGGCGGTACGATTCTTCCGCCCGGAGCAGGTTCGCCTTGGCCGCGTCCACCTTGGAGCCCGTCACCCCGCTGTCGAAAACGGTCATGGACAGGTTCAGCACGGCGGCCCATCTTTCGTCGTCGTCGCCGGGCCAGTGCCCGTTGGCCCAGTTATTCGACACGGTGCCGCTGACGGACGGCCGCCAGCCGGACTTGGCCGCGTTCACGGCCGCCTTGGCATAGTCCACCTGGAGCTTGCTCTGCTGCAGGTCGATGCGGTGCGTCAGGCCGTAGGAGACGCAATTTTCCAGGGTGCCGTCATAGGGGTTGTATTCCAATTTTTCCGTCGGTTCCAGTTTTGTGTTGTGGGGCAGGCCCATGTAGTTGTTCAGGGCGGCGACGGCATTGTCGTGCGCGTTCTGCGCCTGAATCAGGCTCTGCTGGGCGTTCGTCAATTCCACCTGGCTGCGGAGCAGGTCGACCTTGGCCACGACGCCGACGTCGTACTGGGCCTGGACGTTCTTCAAATGATCCCGCAGGTCCTGGACGGACTGCTGCCGCACATGGACACCATCGATGGCGGACAGGAGCGTGTAGTACGCGTCCGTCACATTCCGTTTCAGCTGGATGTAGGCCAGTTCCTCACCGAGGACGCTGCTGCGGTAATTCGCCCTCGCCTCGTCACGGGCGCCTTCCAGCTGCCCGCCCGTATAGATCGGCACGGTCAGGGACACCACGTTGTTGTAGGTGTTGCCGATGCCCTTCGTGCGCGCGCCGGAAGCCGTCAGCTGCTCTTCCCAGTAGCCGCCGCGGCCCGTGCTGTGGGTCAGGCGGACCGCCGGGCCAAAGCTTTCCCGCGCCGCGTTGAACGTCGCCCGGGCGGCGTCCGTGGCGTATTCCGCCTTCCGGATATCCGCGTGGGTCGCGTAGGAACGGCTCAGGGCCGTCTGCAGATCTATGGGCATGGCTTCCGCCGCGAAGGCCGACGGAACCAGCAGGAAGGACATCAGGGCGCCGAGCAGGGCCGCCCTTTTCCCATGAGTTGTGCGAGTCATCTTCATACCTCCATTTATTTTCTGACTGACAAGTCAGCAATTCATTATAAAAACAAATTTTTAGGGATGTCAAGTAAACTTACTGTGTCAAAAGCGTGTCAGAAATAGGTACGCAGACCCATATACACGTCGCCGGAATTCCCGTTGCGCACGTCCATGCTTTCCACCGTCAGATAAATGTCCGGCTTGAACTGATATTCCCCGCCCAGGCGGATTTTTAGGTCGTCCCAGTCGTAAAACTGGGAGTAGAGATGAAAATCGCGGTTCACATCGAAGCCGAGGCCGATGCCTTCGTGCCCCAGCATGGAGCCGGCGCTGACATCGAAACGGCGGAACTTTTTCCCGCCGTACAAGTCCAGCTTCGGATCGTCGCCCAGTCCCGACGCGCCGGCGTAGAGGTACGTCCCCTTGCCGGTCTTTTCAAGACGGAGTCCCGCGCTGCCGCGCCACTGGCCGTCATCCAAGCTGTGCAGCAGGTCCGCCTTGCCGTGGAAGTCGACCTTGTCCACGAAGGCTAGGGCCTTGTTGGCCCGGGCCGTCACGCTGCGCGTGTTATGCAGCGTCGCCTGGATATCCGCCTTCGTCTGCGGATCCCGGGCGACCTGGGCGAACAGGTTCGTCACTTCCTCCATATGCTGGCTTGTGGCCGCCAGATTCTGCGCCATCCGGGCCACTTCCCGGCCTGTGGCGCCGTTGTTGTCGACCCCGTTCAGGAGGCTTTCCACGTGGGCCGTCGTCTGGTTCAGGCGCACGGACATCTGGCTCAGCTGGGCTACCATGTTCTTGATATCCGCCTGGTTGGCTTCCGCCGAATCGGCCATGACCTTCGTAAAGCGATTCAGGTTCTTGCTGATGTCCCCCATGGCGATAAAGCCTTCCCGCATGGACTGCTGGACCGCCTTGTCGCCGAAGATGTTGTTGAAAGCGTCCGCCACGCCTTCGACCTTCTCCATGACCTTTCCGGATGAGTTCATAAACTCATCCAGGCCGCCGCCGGGCGTCCCCGTCAAGTTGGAACCGGGCTTGACAAAGACGCCGCTCGCCCGCTCCGGCGGCTGAATCTGGACGAACTTTTCGCCCATGACGCCGTCCGAGCCGATGGAAAAAGACGAATCCATGGGAATCTGGACCTCTTTCTTCACATGCATGGTCACGACGACATGGCTGCCATCGACCTTCATGTCCTTGACCGTCCCGACGGGCACGCCGGCATACCGCACCTGCCCGCCGGTCAACAACCCGTTGACCGAAGGATAGGTGACGTGCAAGTCATAGCCGCTGTCAAAGAGGCTGAAGGCCCCGAGAAAGCTGATCATCCCCGCCAGAAGGACGGCGCCGCCCAGGGTCAGGGCCCCTACTTTCACTTCACTGACCGATTTCATCGTACAAAAGCTCCTTCCGGCTCCTCGCCCGTAATGAATCCCCGGATCAGAGGATTGGACGAATTCCTGAATTCTTCCGGCGTCCCCACGGCGGCCACCTTGCCTTCGTCCAGCAGGGCCACCCGGTCCGCCGCCACATAGACCGATTCCATGTCGTGCGTGACCAGGATCGATGTCACGTTGTATTTATGCTGCGTTTCCCGGATGAGTTTGCTGATACTCATGGTCCGCAACGGATCAAGCCCTGCCGTCGGCTCGTCGTAGAGGACGATGCGCGGCCGGAACGCCAGGGCGCGGGCCAGGCTGACGCGTTTCTTCATGCCGCCGGACAATTCCGCGGGAAACTGGGATTTGGCGTCGAGCATGCCCACATCCCGCAGCAGGGCGTCGACACGATCCCGGATTTCCGCCTCGGACAAGTGGAAATGCTGCCGCAGTCCGAAGGCTACATTTTCCCCCACATCGAGGAAATCGAAAAGGGCCGAATACTGGAAGACCATGCCGACGTGGCGGCGGATCTCATTCCATCCCTCCTCCGGCAAATGGGTCACGTCGCGGCCGGCCAGGAACACACGGCCGCCCGTCGGTTCCAGCAAGCCCGTCAGGACCTTCAGGATAGTGCTCTTGCCCGTTCCCGAAGGGCCGATGACTGCCATAGTCTCGCCGGGCACGACGTCCAGGTCGACGCCGGTCAGGACCCGTTTCTCCCCAAAGGAAACCTGCAGATGCTGCAGGGATATTTCGGAAATCGCCATAATGCCTCACTCAATCGCCTACGTAGAGCAGGACCGTCATAAAATAATCCGTAATGAAAATCAGGATGATGGACAAGACCACGGAGGCCGTCGTCGCCAGGCCGACCCCTTCGGCGCCCTGCTTCGCGTGAAGCCCCTTGTAGCAGCCCACGATGGCGATGATGGCGCCGAACACGGCCCCTTTGATCATCCCGCCGAACAGGTCAAAGGAATCGCACAGGGTCTTGATGGAATTGATGTACGTGAAAGAGCTGATGCCGGCGTAGAAATGGGCCACCACATAGCCGCCGGCATTGCCGATGAAGTTGCCGAACACAACGAGGACGGGCATCATCAGGGAAATGGCCAAAAAACGCGGGCAGACGAGATAACGGACCGGGCTCGTCGCCATGACCCGCAGGGCATCGATCTGCTCCGTGACCTTCATGGTCCCCAGCTCCGCCGCGATGGCCGCGCCGATCCGGCCGGCCACGACGACGCCCGACAGGACGGGCACCAGTTCGCGTCCCATGGCAATGGCCACGATGCCGCCGACCGTGTTCGACGCCCCGAGGGTAACGAATTCCTTCGCCGTCTGGACGGAGAAAACCATGCCCACGCAAAGCATCGTCAGCAGAACGATCGGCAGGGAGTCCGCCCCCAGGAGGGCCATCTGCCGCAGGGTTTCCCGGCCATCGACCGCGCGGAGGCGCTTCAGGACATCGGCGAAAAGAAGCGTCATGCCCCCGGCGGAACGGGAAAAGTCGATCATTTTGCGCCCGATGGCGGCGCACATATCCTGCAGCATGGCCTCACTCCTTTCTGTGGGTTTCCCGCCCTTCCTCCCCGCGTCCCTTGTCAGCGGGAGGATTTGACCTTGACCGTAACCGTCGTTTCCCCGTCGATAATATAATCCAGGGGCGTCACCTGCCGGTGGGGGCCGCCGGCCATCATCGCCGTCAAGGACGGGCCCGAGGTTCCCTCCGGGCCGGTCGGGGCCGTCGCCGTCTTGCGGGCGGCGTATTCCACGATCAGGTCATTGTTGCGGACCGCGTTGTTCACTTCGCGCACATAATCACGCAGGCGGAGCTTGCGTTTCTTTTCCGCTTCCTTCGCCTTGGTCTTTTCCTTGTCCGTGTCGCCGGAAGGCTGTGGATCCTCGCCGTCGACGGTCGGGACTCCGGCCGCCTTCTGGTTGCGCAGCAGTTCCTGGATCCAGTTCAGGGAAGCGCCGCCCTTGACGGCGAGACGGACCGTGCCTGCCGCGTCTTCCGGCAGTTTGTAGGAAATGGTACGGACCATCGGCGCGACACGGTACGGTTTCAGCGTCACCTCGAGATGGATCGTGTCGCCGGCCCGGGGATGTTCTTCCCGTACTTTGGCCGACTGGATTTCCGCCACCAGGCTGTCCGTGCTCAGATCGACCTTGACGTCGACCTGCTGGATCCGCACGGCTTCCAGTTTGTTGCGCAGGAAGACGTTCACGGCCTCCTGCAGTTCCGCCGTGACGGAATCAAAAAGCTTGTCCGGGCTGTAGAACATATTCTGCCGCGTAACGCGCAAGGGCTTTCCCTCGCTGTCCGTGGCGGCGATATCGAAGAAAATCCGGCTGGACCCTCCCGCGGCCGTATCGGCGACCTTGGAGGCCAGGGACAGGGCCGCCGCGGAAATGAGGTCCGGCGCCAGCAACGGGTCGTGGACCACCTGGACGCGGGCCGTGGCGCTGGCGGAACGGTCCATGTCCGTAGCGGCGATGTAGACCGGGATGGCCGCCGGACGGCCGCCTGTTTTCCCGGCCACGCCGGCGCTCCGGTCCTGGAAAACGGTTCCGACAGGGGCGCCGAGGGACCCGACCTTATAGGAAGTCTGCAAGTTGGGCAGCGAGGCGAGAATCCAGGCCTTGGTCAGGAAGAAATCCGCGTCCCCCCGTTGGACAAAGGGATGGCCGAAGGCCAGGATCCGGCCTTGTTCATCCGTCCAGGTGACCGTGCCGATGGCGCCCATGGTCAGGTCCCCCGTCATGAGGGCTACCCCGACGGCGCTGCCAGGCTGCAGGTCCGCCACGGATTCCGCCGTGCCGGGAACGGCCGCCTCAGAAACATCCAGCCCCTGCCTAGCCAGGTCCCGTTTCAGGACCGCCAGGGCCTGGTCCGTGAAACCGCCGGTCAAAAGCCGCGTCCCCACGGGCAGGCTGCCTTCCCTGGCGGCCGCCGGGAGCAGGCCGCGGCGCGGCACGGCAGGATTCAGCAGGGCCAGCATGGCCTCGATGGGCTGGAGGAAACAGTAGCGCGGATCGTTAAAGGCCTTGCCGAAGGCGACAGCCCCGGCCAGCCGGCCGTCCAGGTAGACGGGACTGCCGCTCATGCCCTGGGAGATGCCGCCGCTGCGTTCCATGACATCTCCGCCGGCCTTGATCAGGATCTGGTACCCCTGGGCATCATTGCCCGTGACGCCCAGCACTTCCACGGGGAAGGTTTCAATCGTATCGCCCTGCAGGACCGTTTTGGCATAGCCCGTCATGCCCGGGCGGATCTGTTCCACCGGCAGAATGGGCGTGCGGGCGGCAGCCGTCCCCGCCAGCCGGGCCGTGCCTAGCCAAAGCGCGCAGAAGGCGCACAGGACGCACAAGATATTCCTAAGGATGTGTCTCAAAGTGATTCTCCTACGTAGTGATGTGAACCGCAGCGCTGTTTCCTGCTTACGGCTCGATTTCCGCGACGGCCTGGCCGCCGGAGATGGTCTGCCCCGCCTGGACGGAAACGGACTTCACCGTACCGGATACGGTCGCGCGGGACGCCGGCATGGCGCCCATCAGGGTCTTGACCTGGACGAGCACGTCGCCCTGCCGCACGGTCTGTCCGACCCGAACGAGGCCTTCGGCCTGGACGACGCCGCTCAAGGTGCTTTTCTGGACCACGCCGGCCGCGAACGCCAGGGAATAGAGTCCCACCGCCGCCGCAGCCACCGCCGCCGCCATCACATATTTCCACGTTGCCAATCTGCGCATCCCGATTCCTCCTTCCCTCAGGATCCCTGCCGCGCCGGCGGCGGGACAGGGATCAAAAACCAACCAGGCGGTTCCTTTTCGTTATAATTGTCCATTCCAATCATTATACACCGAAACAGCCTGCTTGGCAAAATTCTGACCGGTCAGTCCGCAGGCTTCCGTCCGCCCGGAAACCCCGGCCCATCCGGAAATCCGGGCCGCCGGGTGCCGCCAGACGACGGCTCCTACTTGCGGAAGACGCCCAAGGCGATGCTGACGGGGCGTTCCTGCCCGTCGGAGGGCTGGTTGCGGACCACGCCGTCCAGGACGAGTTCGGAAGAACCACCGCCGTCAAAGTTTACGGCATCCCTGGCGCCGAAACGGCGCAGGTACCAGGCAAACTCTTTCAAGGTCATGCCGGCCGAATACTGGCTGCGGCCGTCGACCACCATCAGGATCAGGGAGCCGTCCGCCTTGACGCCGGCCCCCGTGCGGGGCGCGCGGCCGTTGGCAATGTCCGGCGCCATCTGTTCCTGGGCGGAGCGGACGTTGATCGTGCCGTCCTCCACCAGGGAGGGCCCGGCGCCGACGACCATGCGCAGGAGATCCGCAGCATGGTTGCCCAGGGTCTGTGTCACCGTGACGCGGTCCCCGGGCCGGAGGCCCGCCAGGGCATCCGCCTTGGCGCCGTGGGCCGACAGGACGAGGGCCCCCGGCTCCAGCGCCATGTTGCCCTGGGTCGACACGGCCGTCACGCGGCCCTCTTTCACCTTGATTTCCCGGCCGAAGGCGTTCGTCCGCGTCGACGGCCCGTAATAGCGGTTATAGACGATCAAGTCCTGGGCCAGCCGCTGGCGGTTAACGCCCGTAACGGCCAGGGCCGTCCCCGCGCCGGCACGCACCGTGCCGCTATAGGACAAATCCCGCAGGACCTGCCAGCGGCCCGCGGCATCCATCCCCAGGGCGCTGCGGGGCGTACTGTCGCCGCCGAAAAACTCCCCGTCCCACTTGCAGTTGCCGATGACCCAGCCATCCGTATCGAAGTAGCAGGCATTGACGGCGGCGCGGGCGCCGGCCCCCTGGACAGCCTTGCTCAGCCGCCCCCGTCCGTTCCGGTCCAGGGCCGCAGAAAAAGGTTTCACGAAATAGGCGCTGTCCGGCGCCAGGGTCAGGGCATAGAGCCGCACGACCTTGCCGTCCATGTCATCCTGCCAGTATGTGTATTGCAGGCCCTGGCCCAACTCCCGCGTTTCGCGGATGATCTGGATCCGGTACAAGTCGAGGACCAGCCGGTCGGGCTTTTTCAGGAGCAGCACCCGGTGCTGCCCGGCCTTGGTCAGGTCGACTTCGAGACGGCATTTGTCCCGGCCCCGGGGAAGGACCGTGAGGGATCGTACGGCCTTGTCTTTCGGCGTCTGGCTGAACTTTTTCAGGGTCTTCGTATCCAGGTCCAGACGGAGCGTCGTCCCGTCCACATCTTCCTTGTACGTCACGGGCGCGTCCAAATCCAGGACGACGCGCACCTTCGTCGGGCTCGTACTGACCCGCAGACTCGTGACGGCCGCCTGGGCCGTCGCCTGCCCCCACAGCAGGACAGCGCCGAGCAGGCCTGCCAGCCGTCTGATGCTTCTTCTTTCCATGCGTTCCTTTCTTCTTTTCAAAAACGGGAAAACGGCCGGATGGGGCAATTGCCACCATCCTGGCCGTCTTCCGGAATCCCGGCTGCCGGGCGGTCCGTCCGGACAGCCCCGCGTCAAAACATGGCGTTGCTGAAAACCGTCCCCGGACGCAGCTTATCGAGATTTTCCAAGGCCTTGCCCGTACCGACCGCCACGCAGTCCAAGGGGTTTTCGGCCACAATGACCTTGATGCCCGTGTTCTTGCTCAGCATATGGGCCAGGCCGCCCAGGAGGGCGCCGCCGCCGGTCAGGCAGATCCCGTTTTCCACGATGTCCGCTGACAGCTCGGGCGGGCACTTTTCCAAAACGGAACGGATCCGGCCAAAAAGGCTGTCCAGGGGCTCTTGCAGGGCTTCGCGGACATCCTTCGACGTCAGGGTCAGGCTGACCGGCATGCCGTTAACCGTATTCTGGGCCGTCATGTCCATGGATTTGGGCACCGCGTCGGGATCCACGTTACCGACGTCGATCTTCACCTTCTCGGCCAGGGTTTCGCCGATAAGGCAGTTATATTCCTTTTTCACATAGCGGACGATAGCTTCGTTGAACTTGTCGCCGCCGATCCGGACCGAATCGGAATCCACGACGCCGCCGAGGCTCAGGATCGCGATGTCCGTCGTGCCGCCGCCGATATCGACAACCATCTTGCCCGACGGGACCATGATGTCCAGCCCGGCGCCGAGGGCCGCCGCCAGCGGTTCCTCAATCAGGTACGTCTTGGACACGCCGGCCTGGATTGTCGCTTCCAGGACCGCCCGCTTTTCCACGGACGTAATATTCACGGGGATGCAGGTCATGACGCGGGGCCGGAAAAAGAAGCTCTTCCCCGCCACCTTGTGGATCAAATATTCCAGCATCTTCTGCGTAATCGTATAGTTCGCAATGACCCCTTCGCGCAGCGGCCGCACCGCGACGATGCCGTGGGGCGTGCGGCCCAGCATCTCCCGGGCTTCCGAGCCGACGGCAAGGATCTTGTTCGTCTTTTTTTCCACTGCCACGACGGAAGGCTCGTTCAGCACGGTCCCCTTCCCTTTCACATATACGAGGATATTGGCAGTCCCCAAATCAATTCCAATGTCTGTCGATCCGCTGAACATAATCCGTCTCCTTCTTTATTCATTCTCCGTCTTCCACGGTAACGCGGCGGATGTCCCCGCCGAGGGCCTGCAATTTGCCCACGAGGTTCTCGTACCCGCGGTCGATATGATGCAGATTGCCGATGGTCGTCGTGCCTTCCGCCACCAGTCCGGACAGGACCATGGCCGCGCCGGCGCGCAGGTCCGTCGCATTGACTTCGCAGCCCGTCAGCTTGGCCGGGCCTTCGATCAGGGCGACGCGGGCGCCCGTCGTTTCAATGGCCGCCCCCATGCGGTTCAATTCGACAACGTGCATAAAGCGGTTCTCGAAGACCGTCTCCATGACCGTACTCCGGCCGTGGCAGATGGTCATCATGGCCATCATCTGGGCCTGCATATCTGTCGGGAAGCCCGGATAGGGCATCGTTTTGACGTTGATGGCTTTCAAGTCGCCCGGGCAGGTCACGTGGATACGGTCGATATCTTCCTCGATGAGCACGCCGGCTTCGCGCAGTTTCGCCAGCAGCGGTTTCTGGTGTTCCACGAGGACATTCTCGATGATGACGTCGCCATGGGTCATGGCCGCGCCGATCATGTAGGTGCCCGCCTCAATCCGGTCCGGAATGACCGTATGGGCGCTGCCGTGCATATGCTGGACGCCTTCGATGCGGATGACATCCGTCCCAGCCCCGCGCACATGGGCCCCCATCTGGTTCAGATAGTTCGCCAGGTCGACGATTTCCGGCTCCTCGGCCGGATTTTCCAGGATTGTCGTCCCTTCGGCGAGACAGGCGGCCATCATGATGTTTTCCGTCGCGCCGACACTGGGAAAGTCCAAGTAAATATTCGCCCCTTTCAGGCCATGGGGGGCCGATGCCTCGATAAACCCATGGTCCTGCGTGATCCTGGCCCCGAGCAGCTCAAAGCCTTTCAGGTGCAAATCGATCGGCCGGCTGCCGATGGCGCAGCCGCCGGGCTGGGAAATGCGCGCGTGCCCGACCCGGGCCAACAGCGGACCCATGACGACGAAAGACGCGCGCATACTGCGTACCAGTTCATACGGCGCCTCATCGGCCGTGATGGTCCGCGTATCCAGGGTCAGGGCGTGATCTTCGCCGGCATCCACCTTGACGCCCAAATATTCCAGGACGCCACAAATCGTGCGAACGTCTTCCAGCTGGGGAATCTCGTCGAGATGACTCGGCGTCTCGCCCAGGATCGAAGCGGCAATAATCGGCAGCACGGCGTTCTTCGCGCCACTAGTCTTGACAGTTCCGACCAACCGGTTGCCGCCTTTGACAATCAACTTCTCCACTCGGAATCCTCCTGCGTGCCCCAAGGCACGAATTTATTCTCCGTTTATATAGACACACGGTGCCATGTTACAGGTTGACTATTCCACAGTCCTTACTATAATATCACTTTTCCCGGTTTGTCCGCAAGTCCCTCCCCGCCCGCGGAAGGAATCCCGCCCTGCCGCTGTCCTGCCGCTGTCCCGGCGCTGGAACCGGCCCGCGAAAACGGCGCAAAAAAAAGGGGCGGATGACTCCGTCCCTTCTGTCCTGCGCCGGAAAAGGCAGGCGTTCCGTCTCCGGCGGGAATCTTTCATTTCTTCAGTTTTAAGGCGCGGGCCGCCGCTTCTTCCTGCTGGCGCCGTTCTTCTTCCAGTTCCTTCATCCGTTTGGCCTTGATTTCCGCCCGCTGCCGCTGGGCTTCGTCCAGGTCGGCCGAAGTCTGGTGGTTTTTGGCCGCTTCCTCGCGCCGCAGCCGTTCCCAGGCTTCCCGTTCTGCCTGGACCCGCTTGCGGTTCTCTTCCATCCGGCGGCGCATTTCCGCCTCCCGCTCATACAGGGGTGGCAGGGCCTTTCCAGCCATCTTGCGGGAATAGTACAGGTAGGCAAAAAAGACGGGCCACAAGAGAAACGTGAACACGATCCAGCCGGGCCGGAAGGGCGTCTTCCGCTTTTCCGAATCGTGGATGACGTATAGGGTCATGGCCGTTCGGAGGAGGAGGGAAAGCCATGTGTAAAGGTTCTGATCCATGGGCTGCCGTCACTCCTATTTGGACAGACGGACCTTGTCCGCCAGGATGTTATAATACGTTTCCTTTTCCGCGATGGTCTTTTTCAGGCGCTGGATCTTGTCGGGATCATCCTCCTTGGCCAGGAGTTTCCGCAAATCATTGATCTCCGCCTTCAGTTCATACATCTTATTGCCTGCCAGGGGTTCCATAAAGTCCTGCATGTTCGTCCTCCTTCTCCTTCCGGGCCGCGGGGATCCCCGCGAAAACCAGGGCCAGGGCGCCCTTGGGGAAAAAAGGGCCGTAACTCCCGTTACGGCCCTTCCCTTTATTCCTTGGATTTTGACAGCGTTACCGTCTTGAGGCGGGCTTCGGCACGCTTCAAGTCGGCCTGGGCCGCCGGCAGGTCGATTTCCTGATCCAGGTTTTCGATCTTCGCCTTAGCGCGTTCCAGGGCTGCCTGTGCCTTTTCCACATCAATGGATTCGGCAAGTTCCGCGGCTACGCTTAAGACCGTAACCACGTTGTCCTTGACCTCCAGGTATCCCGTGTCCACAAACAGATAGTGTGCCACCCCGTTGTCGTCGCGATATTTCAGCGGCGCCGCATCGAGGGCCGCGACCATGGTGGCGTGCCGGGGCAGGATGCCGACAGCGCCGCCTTCCGTGTGGGCGTCGATGTAGGAGATGTTGTCTGCCTGGAATACATAGGAATCCGGGGACAGGACATTCAACTGCATTAAATTAGCCATAAGCTCACTCCGCGTTTGCTTCTGCCGCGATCTTCTTCGCCTTTTCCACGGCCATGTCGATGGTGCCGACCATGTAGAACGCGTTTTCCGGCAGATCGTCATGCTTGCCTTCCAGGATTTCCTTGAAGCCGCGGATCGTTTCCTTCAGCGGAACGTACTGGCCGGGAGTACCGGTGAACTGTTCGCCGACGAAGAACGGCTGGGACAGGAAACGTTGGATCTTACGGGCGCGGGCGACCGTGACTTTATCGTCTTCGGACAATTCTTCCATGCCCAGGATGGCGATGATGTCCTGCAGTTCCTTATAGCGCTGCAAGATGGCCTGCACGCCGCGGGCAACCTTGTAATGTTCTTCGCCGACAATCAGCGGGTCCAGGATACGGCTCGTGGAGTCCAGGGGATCGACGGCCGGGTAGAGGCCCAATTCCGCGATCTGACGGGACAGGTTGGTCGTCGCGTCCAAGTGGGCGAAGGTGCCTGCCGGGGCAGGGTCAGTCAAGTCGTCGGCAGGCACGTAAACGGCCTGGACGGACGTGATGGAGCCTTTCGTCGTCGACGCGATCCGTTCCTGCAGGGCGCCGATGTCATTGGCCAGGGTAGGCTGATAGCCTACGGCCGAAGGCATACGGCCGAGCAGTGCGGAAACTTCGGAACCGGCCTGGATGAAACGGAAAATGTTATCGATGAACAGCAGCACGTCCTGGCCGGAAACATCACGGAAGTATTCCGCCATGGTCAGGCCCGTCAGACCGACGCGCATACGCGCTCCGGGGGGCTCGTTCATCTGGCCGTACACCAGACAGGTTTTGTTGATAACGCCGGACTCTTTCATTTCACCCCAAAGGTCATTGCCTTCACGGGTACGTTCGCCGACGCCCGCAAAGACGGAGTAGCCGCCGTGCGCCGTCGCGATGTTATGAATGAGTTCCATGATGATAACGGTCTTGCCTACGCCGGCGCCGCCGAACAGACCGACCTTGCCGCCCAGGGCGTAGGGTTCGATCAGGTCGATGACCTTGATACCGGTTTCGAGCATTTCCGCCGTCGTGGACTGTTCCGCAAATGCCGGAGCAGGACGATGGATCGGCCAATAATCGGCTGCTTCAACGGGGGTGGGATCGTGGTCGACGGTCTCGCCGAGGACGTTGAAGATACGACCCAGGGTGCCAGGGCCGACAGGGACCTTGATCGGCGCGCCGGTGTCGACTGCATCCATGCCGCGAACCAGACCGTCGGTGGAGCTCATGGCAACCGTACGAACGACGTCGTCGCCGATATGCTGCATGACTTCCGTGGTCAGATGGATCTTGATGCCGTCGCCGACGACACCATCGATATGGATCGCGTTATAGATAGCAGGCAGGCCATTTGGCGGAAATTTAATGTCGACAACAGGGCCGACGACTTGTACTATCTTACCAGTCATCTATAATTTTCCTCCCTTAGTTTTGCTGGTTCAGCGCTTCCGCGCCGCCAACAATTTCGTTGATTTCACGAGTAATGCCTGCTTGACGAGCTTTATTGTATGACAACTCTAAAGATCTAAGTAAATCACTCGCATTGTCAGTGGCCGAAGACATGGCAGTCATGCGGGCACCGAGTTCAGAAGCCGCGGACTGCATGAGGGCGGCGTAAATCAAAGTCTTGACATAATCCGGCAGCAGCTGCTTCATGAGCGTCGCGGGATTGGGCTCGTAGATTACCTTGCCGAGCTCTTCTTCCTCTCCCTCTTCCGCAGGGGCAAAGCTGCCGGAAATCGTGACTGCCTTGTTTCCCGGCACCTGGACCGGCAGCAGCTGGATCGTTTCGGGAGTGTAGGACAAGGCCGACTTGAAGCGCGTGGAAATCAGTTTCACCTCGTCGACTTCGCCGGTGATAAACAGGTCGGCGGCCGCCTTGGCAATCTGTTCCGCGTAATCGAAGTTCGGTTTATCCGACAGGCCGAAGAAATCCTTGGCCACCTCAAACCCGCGGTGCTGGAAAAACTCCTTGGACTTGCGGCCTACGGTAATGATGGTGTAGTTTTCACATTCCGTGATTTCCGCCAGGGCGTGCTTCAGGACGTTGGAGTTATACGGACCCGCCAGGCCTTTGTCGGCGGCGATGACGATAAATCCGGTCCTGCGGACGCTGCGGGACGCCATCAACGGGCTCTCGCTCAGGTCCAGCTTGTTCTGGAGCGTGCTGTCCCCCATCGCGGTGATCAGCATGGATTCGATTTTCTCCGCAAAGGGGCGGCTGGATGCAGCTTTTTCCTGCGCCCGGCGCAACCGTGCAGCGGCGACCATCTTCATCGCTTTCGTAATCTGCTGGATGTTCCCTACACTGCGCATGTGCCGGTGAATTTCGCGTGGATTCGGCATCAGTCACTCACCTCTTTCCGTTAGAGGGGGTAAAAGTCTGCTTGAAGTCTTCAATAGCCTTCTTCAGAGCTGCTTCATTAGCGTCGGTGATTTTCTTGTTCTTGACAATATCTTCGCCGATTTCCGGGGCGTTCGTGTCGAGATATTTCAGCATTTCCGCTTCAAACCGGGTAACATCGGACGTCGCTACGTCATCCAGATAGCCTTTCGTGCCCGCGAAAATGGACATGACCTGCTTCTGGACAGGCAACGGGGAGTACTGGGGCTGTTTCAGCAGTTCCGTCATGCGGATACCGCGGTCCAGCTGTGCCTTCGTGGTCTTATCCAGGTCGGAGCCGAACTGCGCGAAAGCAGCCAGTTCGCGATACTGGGCGAGGTCCAGGCGAAGGGTACCGGCCACGCTCTTCATGGCCTTGATCTGCGCGGAACCGCCTACGCGGGAGACAGACAAGCCGACGTTGATGGCCGGACGGATACCGGCATAGAACAGGTCCGTTTCCAGGTAGATCTGGCCGTCCGTGATGGAAATGACGTTGGTCGGGATATAGCCGCCTACGTCGCCTGCCAGGGTCTCGATGATCGGCAGGGCCGTGATGGAGCCGCCGCCGGCCTGCTCGTTCCGACGGGCCGCGCGTTCCAGCAGGCGGGAGTGCAAATAGAAGACATCGCCAGGGTACGCTTCGCGTCCGGGCGGACGGCGGAGCAGCAGGGACATGGCGCGATAGGCCACGGCGTGCTTGGACAAGTCGTCGTAGATGCAGAGCACGTCTTTGCCCTGATCCATGAAATACTCGGCCATGGAAACGCCGGCGTACGGAGCCAGGTACTGCAGCGGCGCGGACTGAGCGGCCGTAGCGGCCACGATGATGGTATAGTCCTTGGCGCCATATTTTTCCAGGGTACGGGACAGACGGGCAACAGTGGATGCCTTCTGGCCGATGGCAACGTAGACGCAGATGACGCCGTTGCCTTTCTGGTTGATGATCGTATCGATAGCGATAGCCGATTTGCCCGTACCGCGGTCGCCGATGATCAATTCGCGCTGGCCACGGCCGATAGGTACCATGGCGTCAATGGCCTTGATACCGGTCTGCAGGGGCACATCGACCGGTTTCCGGTCGGCAATGCCCGGCGACGGGGATTCGACGGGGCGGGTCGCGTTGTATTTGATTTCGCCCAGGCCATCGATAGGTTCGCCCAGGGGGTTGACGACGCGGCCCAGCAGGCCATCGCCGACCGGAACCTGCATCAACTTGCCCGTGCGGCGGACGATGTCGCCCTGCTTGACGGTCGTTTCCCCGCCCATCAGAACGATACCGACCCGATCCGGCATCAGGTTCTGGACCATGCCGGACACGCCGCCGTTCAGGGATACCAGCTCACCGGCCATGGCATGGCCCAGGCCCGTGACGGTCGCAATGCCGTCGCCGACCTTTTCGATGGTGCCGACTTCTTCCATGTCGGGCTTGATATCCGTCTCTTCGACAGTTTTCGCCAGGCTTTTCGCAACGGCGGAAAAGTCCGTGAGGGACCCCTTCGCGTTGTTTTTGGCCATGGCGTCGCTGACCTTTTCCATTTGACGCTTCACGCTGGCGTCATAAATCTGATCGCCGGCTTTTAAGACAGAACCGCCGATAATGGAAGGATCAACAGTGGTTTCCAAGTATACCAGATAGCCCAATTTATCGCCGATAAATTTGGCTACGGTGTCTTTTTCAGATACAGTGAGTTCTTTTGCCGTCGTCAGGACAACGGGGATAATGCCGTTGCTGGCAACGGACTTCAGCTTGTCACCCGCGAGCTGGAGTTTATCCAAGCTCTTGAGGATCAGGCTCAGTTTTTCGTCGCTAGCCATACTGTATCTTTCACCTCCATGTCTCCTGTGTGTTACAGGTATTCTAGTAACAGGCCCTAGAGCCTGTGTCATTGCTTAATGGGTTGCGGTTCGATTATTTGTTCAGGACGGAATCGGCAGTCTTGGCAACCAATTCCTGGTCAGCGGCAGAATTGAGCTTCTGATCGACGACTTTGCCGGCGATTTCCGTCGCCAGGGCGATTACCTGGGCGCGGACGTCCGTCATGGCCTGATCCTTTTCATTGGCGATATTCTGTTTCGCCGCAGCCATCATCTGATCCTTTTCAGCCTGGGCCTGTGCTACATAATCGTCATGAACCTTCTGGCCGGCTTTGTTGGCCTTGTCGATAATAGCAGTCGCTTCCGTGCGGGCTTCAGCCAGCTGTTTGCTGTACTGTTCCTTCAGGGCTTCCGCTTCGACGCGGGTCTTTTCAGCGGTTTCCAGATCGTTGGCAACACGCGCGCGGCGTTCGTCCAACACTTTCATCAACGGTTTGTAGGCGAATTTTGCCAGGATGAAGAGGAGGATGAGGAAATTTAAAATCTGCGCAAAAAATGTTGCATCAAATTGTATCAATTTCAGCACTCCTTTTCATGTCTATCAAGCAGGTTCCCCAGCGGGGTCGCTTATTTTACGAACGGGTTCGCGAACACCAGGACGATGGCGATAACGACAGCGATGATGGGAATAGATTCGATCAGGCCGACAGAAATGAACATGTTGACCAGGAAGGAGGAGGACTGTTCCGGCTGACGAGCCATGCATTCGAGAGTCTTGGAGGTAACCATGCCGTCACCTTTGGCAGCGCCCAGGGCAGCGCCTGCGCCAATGATACCTGCGGCCAATACGGAGGCAGCTACGATAATTGCGTTTTCCATGTTAGATACTCATCCTTTCAATTTTCTTTTCTTAAAATAACCAACCAGTTTTTGTCATTCATTGCGCGGATCCGGCCGTCCCGCCGGATTCCTCTCCTGCTCAGTGCTTGACGAACGACGGCGCGATATTGATGATAGACAGCATCGTGAAAACGAAGGCCTGCAAGACGCCGACGAAGAGACTGAACAGTACCCAGATGTCAGGGATGACCCAGGGGCACAACTTATACAAGACAATCAGAAGAATTTCGCCGGCAAGGATATTACCAAACAGACGAAGTGCCAAGGTTACGGGTTTCGCGATTTCTTCGATGAGGTTCAGCGGTAAGAACGGAAGATACGGCTTCACAAAATGGCCGAAATAGTGGATCCCGTTGCGGCCGATACCGTAGATGTAAGCGATGACCATAACCAGGATGGACAAGGCAAAGACGGTGTTCACGTCGTTCGTGGGCGAAGTGAAGTGTACGCCGATGCTCGGCAGGAACACACCCAGTTCGTTGGAAACGAACAGATAGAGGAACAGCGTGAAGAAGAATGCCTGCAGTTTTTCGCGGCCTTCCTTCCCCAAGTTGCTTTCAATCAGTCCGCCCAGGGCGTCGAAGAACATCTCCAAAGCTACCTGCGCGCGGCCCGGAATCATTTTGGACCCGGACGTGATACACCAGACGATGACAATCGTGAGAATGCACGCGAGCCAGCTCATGTAGAGCGTCTGCATGCGGACCGTCATGCCGAGGAAGTCCAGCTGCATGGGCAGGTAATGGATAATCTCGTTGCTTGCTTGTTCAGCAGTTCCCATCTCGTTTTTCTCCTTTCCTCACGGCCGGCGAATATCTGTAGGGTTCTTTCGGCGCGTGAAATTTAGTAAATTAAAAATAAATATAATATGTAACAGGACAAAGCCCAGCAGCAGCGGTGCCGCTGCCAGTCCCAGTCCCAACATACTACAAACGAAGATAACCGCGAGACTCACGCGGGTGACCCGCATACTGTTCACCAGACCCCAGGCCCGCTCGGGATGCAGGGTGGAATACCACGCCCAGACAAGGACGATCACCACGTCCAGCAGGGACCAGGCCAGGGCACACAGCCAAGAGCGCAGGGCACCGCCGGAAAGCAGGAGGCAGCCGGCGGCCCCCACGAGGGCCGTCAGCCAGGACTGGCGTCTCCAAAGCCGCTTCAAGGCCGCCATGACGTCGGTCGGGCTACTTCCTCTGAAATCCAGCATAGGGTGTTGTGCTCCATAATTGTGAAAAATCTGTGATATGTACGCTACATTATTGTAATATATTCCGGCCGCATCGGCAACTCTTTTTTGTGCCGTGCCACGGCGGAACTACAGAGTATACAAAAAGCCTTCCTGTTCTTCTATTTTCACTTATTATTGTACATTGAATTCATCCGGCATTTCGTCCGTATAGCCAAAGCGGTTCAGGATGAAGCCGACGATGCGCCGGCAGGCCTGGCCGTCCCCGTACGGGTTGACGGCCTCGGCCATACTTTGGTAGTACGACCGGTCGGTCAGCAGCCGCAGCGTCTCGTTCCGGACGGCGTCGTAGTCCGTGCC
>ENA-ORNY01000582-ORNY01000582.1-human-gut-metagenome-genome-assembly--contig:-NODE-582-length-24535-cov-6.892810_pt1 | contig 24535 bp, 19 predicted proteins | sample MGYA00242122_ERZ509036 | MGnify/ENA primary metagenome ERZ509036 (study PRJEB26280, sample SAMEA2338696) | human gut metagenome | biome: human gut; feature: human-associated habitat; material: faeces... | reverse complement strand
CCCAGCCAAGGGGAAGCGAGAGGAGCGCCCACAGCGCGCTCGCGTCAAGCCCCAGGTAGTCGATGCCGTCAAAGCGGGGGAAGCCCGCTCCGGGCCCAAAGAGGCGAGAGATTCCGAGCGCGCCAAACACAAACCCCACGGCCGCCACAGCCCAGAGCAGGATGCGGGGTCCGCGCGCGTAGCGCCTGCCCTCGTCGCTCGCGGCGGGGGAGAGCGCCTTCCAGGCGGCCGCAAGCGGGTGCGTAGTGTTGCGCGCCACCGCCACGCCCGAGCGACGCATCCCGTGCATGGCCATGGTGCCTAGCGCCGCGGTGAAGCCCGAGACGCCCGCTTCGGGGCCAACGGCACCGCCAAAGGCGATGGGAAGCGCAAAGAGCACCAGCGCCCATGGCCGGCTCTTCACCTGGCAGTCGCCCTCGGTGCGGCAGTGGCCAACCACCACGCCAAGGGTGTCAAGCGAGAAGCCCGCGTGGCTGGTGGCAACGCCCACGAGGACGCCACCCAGGGTGCAGAGAAGCACCGGTGCCACTGCGCCCAGAGGCTGGGGGAGTGCCTCGGCGACGCCCTCCCAGACAACCTCCTGGAGCAGGTCGACCGCCTTCAATGTGGCGAGGCAGCCCGCGCCCACTACCACGCCCGCTAAGAGTGCCCAGAGCAGCAGAACAAGGGACGCGCGCAACAGAGCGACGCCGCGGGGGGCCTCCTCCGCGGCGTCGATGATCCTCTTGTGTGTTTTGGGCTTCTCGTCCGGCATGCGTCTAGACCTCGGAGTGGCCAGCTGCGCCCTGCGAGACCGAGTTGTTGGTGTAGACGTTGTAGATGCAGGTTGCCAGGGGCTCGGCGATGCTGATCTGCTTGATCTTGGAGCCAGGCTTGTTGGCGGCCTCGCAGGGGATGGCGTCGGTGACCACGCACTCGACGATGGGTGCGTTCTGCAAGCGCTCGACGGCCTGGCCGGAGAAGATGCCGTGGGTGGCAGAGACGTAGATGTCGCCCGCGCCCATCTCCTTGAGCTTGTTGATGGAGCCCACGAGGGTGCCGCCGGTGTCGATCATGTCGTCGTTGATGATGCAGGTCTTGCCCACGATGTCGCCAATGACGCCCATGACCTCGGCGGCGTTGTGCTTGGGGCGGCTCTTGTGGGCGATGGCGACCTCGCAGCCGAGGTAGTCGGAAAGCTTCTTGGCAACCTTGGCGCGCCCCATGTCAGGCGAGACGACCACGGTGTTGTCCCAGTCGAAGTCCTTGGTCTTGAAGTAGTCGCCAAAGTTGTACAGGGCGGTGAGGTGCGTCACGGGGATGTCGAAGAAGCCCTGGATCTGGCCTGAGTGCAGGTCGAGCGTGATCACGCGGTCAACGCCGGCGGCCTCGAGGAGGTTTGCCACCAGTCGGGCGGTGATGGGCTCACGGCTGGAGGCCTTGCGGTCCTGACGAGCGTAGCCGTAGTGGGGGATGACCGCCGTGAAGCTCTCCGCGCTTGCGCGGGTGGCGGCGTCGGCCACGATGAGGGTCTCCATGATGAGGTCGTTCACGTTCTTGCTCGCAATGGTCTGGATGAAGAAGACCTCGTCGCCGCGGACGGACTCCTCAAAGCGGGCATAGATCTCGCCGTTGGCGAACTTCTCGATCTTGAGGCCCTGAAGCTTGAGGTGGAGGATGTCTGCGATGTCCTGGGCGAGCTTGGGGTTGCTGGTACCGGAGTAAAGCTTGATTTCCTTCTGGTAGGTGGTGGGCTTGCTCAGGTCTTCGTACATCGACTGCCGTCCTTCCGTCTGGGACCTATCCCGGCTATTCAGGCTGTTCGTGCCGCAACGATGATAGCGCAGCCAAAGCGCCTGCCGCCACATTACACGCGCGTTTCATGGGTATCCCAAGGCGAGGGGCGTCACTCTACCGTTCGCGGAGAATTCAATGCATCCCAGCTTTTGTACCAGGTGAAGGCAAATGCGAGAAGAAAAATGGCTGGGGTAGTAGGATTCGAACCCACATTCCAGGCACCAAAAACCCGTGTCCTAACCGTTGGACGATACCCCAGTGAGCGTGCCACCCGCTAAGCGGGCTTCTCGGCTAGTGTATCAGAGTGTGGCCGCGCGGGGCGCCGTGCGCTCTCGTGCCGAGAGGGGGATCACATCATGATGAAGGCCATCCAGCGGTTTGGCGGCGCGCTCTTCACGCCCGCCATGCTCTTCGCCTTTGCGGGGGTCGTGGTGGGTCTGGGAACGCTCTTCACCACCGAGTCCATCATGGGGCCCATCGCGGCGGCCGGCACCGCCTGGACCAAGTGCTGGACCGTGATTCTCGACGGCGGTTGGACGGTCTTCAACCAGCTTCCGCTGCTCTTTGCCGTGGCGCTTCCCATTGGCCTTGCCAAGAAGCAAGCGGGCCGCTGCTGCCTCGAGGCGTTTGTCGCCTACCTCACGTTCAACTACTTTGTGAGCTCGATGCTCTCTGCCTGGGCGCCCGAGTTGGGCGTTGACTTCTCGGCCAGCGCCGGGAGCGCGGAGGGCATCGCGACCATTGCAGGCATTCGCACGCTGGACATGGGCATTGCCGGCGCACTTCTCATCTCTGGCGTGGTCATCTCGCTCCACAACCGCTTCTTCGATACGCGCCTGCCAGAGTGGCTGGGGGTCTTCTCCGGCTCGACCTTTGTGTACATGGTCTCGTTCATCGTGATGCTGCCGATTGCTGTCGTGGTGGTGCTGGTATGGCCCAAGGTCCAGGTGGGCATGCACGTATTTCAGCAGGTCATCCTCGACGTCGGCACGGCGGGTGTGGGAATCTTCGTCTTCCTTGAGCGCGTGCTCATTCCGTTTGGCCTGCACCACCTGCTCTACGCGCCCTTCTACTACGACAACGTGATTGTGCAGGGAGGCATCTACGCTGCCTGGGCAAACGCCCTGCCGGGCCTTGCGGCCTCCGCGCGCCCGCTTGCGGAGCTCGCGCCGTGGGCGTCACTCACGGCCACGGGCTGGTCAAAGCTCTTTGGCATTCCTGGCATCGCCGCCGCGTTCTACGTTACCGCCAAGCCCGAGCGCCGCAAGCGCGTGCTGGCGCTTCTCGTCCCCGTGACGCTGACCTCGGTGCTCTGTGGCGTGACCGAGCCCATCGAGTACACGTTCCTCTTTGTGGCGCCCCAGCTCTTTGTGGCCCACGCGGCGCTTGCCGCCTGCCTCTCCATGACGATGAACGCTTTTGGCGTGGTAGGCGTCTTCTCGGGCGGCCTCATCGAGATGTCCTCGCTCGACTTTGTGCCCCTCTCCGCCACACATGGTCAGACCTATCTTGTGGCGCTGGCAATTGGCCTGTGCTTCACGGTCATATACTTCCTGGTTTTCCGCTTCCTCATCCTGCACTTTGACTTCAAGACGCCCGGAAGGGCGAGCGACGAGGAGGTACGGCTGCACACGCAGGACGAGTACCGAGACGCCCACGGGATGCCGCGCGCGCAGGACGGCAAGCGCCTTGGGGTCGAGGGCGAGAAGCTCGACGCCCACCAGGAGGACGCCTATGCGCTGCGACTTGTGGAGCTTCTCGGCGGCGCCGAGAACATCGAGGGCATTACCAGCTGCGCCACGCGTCTGCGGGTGGACGTGCGCGATCCCGAGAAGGTCGCGGAGAGCGATGCCTTTGTGGACGCTGGCGCGAGGGGTGCCGTGTGCACGGGCCGTGCGGTCCAGGTGATCGTGGGTCTCAATGTGACGCAGGTGGCAGAGCGCGTCGAGAGGGTCCTGGGGATGGACGAGTGAGATGGCGGTGGTGATATTGGGTCGCGTCAATTGAACAATATGACATGGCTCATTTGCCATCTCCCTCTTGTTACAAGTTTGAACAAGTGATTGAATAACGTGCAGACATGTACTCGGACGAGTGGTGGCGGTGTGAACAACTCCCCTCCACTAAGCCAGAAAACGAAAGGTCAGACTGGCAGTGGGCGAGCGCGTTACAGCGTTCTTCGACATAGACGGGACCTTGGGCTGGACAGACCCGGTTGTCCGCGAGCAGCTGAGTGACGAAGAGCGCAAGCTCTCGCCGGTTCCCAGCCCTGCCGTGGCGGATGCCATACGACGTTTCGTGGCAGCCGGCAACCGCGCGTTCATCTGCACGGGCCGCTCGCCGCTCGACATCCACCCCAAGATGGCGGCGCTCCCTTTCTCGGGAATGGCATGCCTTGCCGGTGCGTACGTCAAGGTGGGGGACGTGGTCCTTCGTGACGTCGCGCTGCCGCCCGAGGTGCTTGCCGGCGTGGACGCGGTTCTCGCGCAGACCGGCTCTGGCGCTCTTCTCGAGTCTGCCCGTGGCTCGGTTGACGTGCGTGGGGGCACGGCGGGTACGCACCAGCCGTCGCCGGCGAACGTAGGCGAGGCCTTGCGCTTGATTCCGGGCGGACGCGTGCACAAGGTCGTGCTGCCGACGCCTGCAGCGAGGGTCGTGGTCGATCGCTTCTCTGGGGTGGTTGGGCTTTCCATAACGGGGCTTGAGATGGGAAACAGCGAGGTTGGCCTCTCCAAGAACTGCAAGCGGGACGCGGTGAGGGCGATTCTCGACTACGTTGGAGACGCCGGTACCACCTATGGATTCGGCGACTCCGAGAATGACCTCAGCCTGTTTGAGCAGGTTGATGTATCGGTGGCGATGGGCAACGCGGTACCTGCGGTGAAGCGGGCGGCGACCCTTGTGACCGACACCGTGGGCAACGACGGCGTTGCAAAGGCCCTTGCCAAGCTGGGCCTCATCTAGGCTGGCCGGGCAGGCGTTGGCATGACGGGCAAGACGCACATAGCCGTTGGCGCGGCTGCCGCGCTGGCGACGGCGAAGTACGTTCCGTTGGCACTGACGGGTGGGGTGCCGATGATCACGGGCGGCGCCTCGACGCTCGCCTGTCTTGCGGCAGGGGCGGCGGGCGGCCTTCTTCCCGATGCCGACGTATCTACGAGCGAGGCGTCACAGCAGCTGAGAAGGGCCTGGTGGCTTCTCGTCGCCGTGATCGCCTCGGCGTTTGGGGCCGATGCGCTTGCTGGGTCTGACCTCGCGGCGCAAGCCGTTGCGTTCGTGCGCGCCGCAGGGACGAACCAGGTTGCAGGGGTCGCCGTGATCGTTGCGGTTCTCGCCTGCGGCAGGGCTTCAGGACACAGGGGCTTCTCGCACTCGTTCGTTGCCACGGCGCTCTTCTTTGGCGGTGCGTACCTGGCGGCACCGGAGCTTGCGCTGGCAATGGCGGTGGGGTACTTCTCGCACCTGGTGGTTGACCTGCTCAACAAGAAGCCCGAACGGCTCTTCTGGCCCGTTTCGAGAGGTCAGGCGCTGGGGCTGTGCAAGGCTGGCGGCATCGTGGACGGCGTGCTTCTCGTTCTTGGCGTTGCCACTGTTGCCGCCCTGCTCTCGGGATGGCTGTAGGGGAGCGAGGGCACTGGGCATAGGTGACGCCCGAGACAAGATTTCCGACGGCCGAAGAGGAGATAATCGCTGTTCCGGCGCATAATTGACGCCGAAGGTGGCGCTTTGGACGGGATTCCGTACGAGATGCGCCCTCCGGCGAGAAAATGACGCCGGGACAAGGATTTGCTCCGCCATCGCTGCGGGAACGCGCCTATCGGCGAGAAATAGGCGCCGGAGCGTGGGCTCCCGACGGGATTCCGTACGAAAGGCACCCTCCGGCGCCGTTTTCTCGCCGGAGGGCGATCGTTATTGCAACGGAGACGTACGGAAGCCCTCGTATGGCGCCGTTTCCTCGCCAGAGGGCGTGTTCCCGCAGCGAGGTGCCTGCGGCTACCTCCTCGACACAGTCGTGAAGCAGAAGAGCTCCGGATGGTGGCGCACCTGCGTGTACTCGAACATCACCCCGTCGGAGTTGTAGGACTGGCTCTCGACCACCGCCACGCAGTTGTAGGGGTCAAGGTCCATGTAGCTGCAGTCCTCGTCGGTCGCAAGCTGCACCGTGATGCGGCGACGGCTCGTGAGGATGCGCATCCCTAGGTCATTCTCGAGATAGCTGTAGACGGACTTCTCCGCCTGCTCGGCAGTGAGGCCAGGAACCGCGGAGGCCAGGAAATAGTCGTGATCGACTTGGCGTGCGACGTCGTCCAGCGTGCGCACGCGCACCACGCGCACCAGCTCGACGCCCTCGGCGAAGCCCGTACGACGCGCGAGCCCGGCGCCGCAGGTAACGCGTTCAAACGACTTGACGTGTGTGCCGGGAACCAGGCCGTTTCTCCGTGCATACTCGCCAAAGGACTCGACGCCCTCGAGCGAGCCCTGGGCGCTGTGTGCCTCTCGCTGCCAGATGACCCGCACCCCCCGGCCGTGCATCGGCTGCACGTAGGCATCGTCAGCCAGCATGGAGACCGCGCGCCTGAGGGTGTTGCGCGAGCATCCGTACTCCGCCGTGAGTTCTCCCTCGGAGGGAAGAAGCTCCTGGTAGGAGTAGGTTCCTTCCTGGATCTTTCCCTTGAGGTCGCGGTAGATGCCCTCAAAGATCGCCTTAGGCATGTGGTCTCTCCTAGCTTGCGGACCGTCGGACCTTGAAGGGACGACAGGTGCGGAACATGTGTGGTACCAGATATCCTAGAACTCCTGAAAGCCGTTTGGACGAGTAACCGGTGACCGTTAAGAAAGCACAGCCTATGTACCTGCGTAAACAGTAAAACGAGCATTACTCGTGCCTACCGTTCACCACGAATAAGGTACCGCTCAGTCGATACTTGTTTGAACAAGAGACGCGCAAGGTTATTGTCGTAACCAAGAGACGGGGCATTACCCGGGAAAGCCCGCGTAGCGGCTCCGTGATAGGGCAAGGACGACGGAAGGCGTCGTTCAGACAGGAAGCAACGGGAGGATCACGATGGGGAACATTTCGAGGAAGCAGTTCATCACGCTCGGCGCAGCGTCGGCGGCCGTCCTTGGCCTCGCCGGCTGCGGTGGCAGCTCCAGCTCCGACAGCTCCAGCTCTTCTAGCACCAGCAGCTCCAACAGCGACGACCGCTCCGGGAACGTCTACTGGCTCAACTTCAAGCCCGAGCTTGACGAGACTGCCCAGAAGCTCGCCAAGAGCTACATGGAGAAGTACCCCAACGTCAAGGTCAAGGTCCAGACCGCCGCGTCCGGCACCTATGAGCAGACCCTGACTTCCGAGATGGACAAGACCGACGCTCCCACCCTCTTCAACATCGGCACCACCGCCGGCGTCAAGGAGTGGGGCTCCAACGCCATGGACCTCTCCGGCACCGACATCGAGAAGGCCCTCTCCACCACCGACTACACCTACAAGGACTCCGACGGCCGTCTGGTCTGCGCCGGCCTCTGCTATGAGACCTACGGCATCGTCGTGAACGCCGACCTGGTCGAGAAGGCCGGCCACAGCGTCGACGACATCAAGGACTTCGACTCCCTGAAGACCGTCGTCGAGGACATCCACAAGAATGCCGCCACGCTGGGCTTTGACGCCTTCGCCGCAACCGACCTCGACGACTCCTCGTCCTGGCGCGTGACCGGCCACCTTGCCAACCTCGAGTACTACTACGAGTCTGTGGACGATCCCGACGCTTGGAAGGCGTGCCCCCCGACCATCACCGGCGCCTACATGCAGAACTACAAGAACCTCTGGGATCTGTACATCAACAACAGCGCTGTGAATCCTGCGGATCTGGCTGCCGGCGGCTTTGACGCGGCGGACGAGTTCGGCAAGGAGCAGGCCGTGTTCTATCAGAACGGCTCCTGGGAGTGGGCCAAGCTCACCGGTACCGGCGACGGTCAGTACGGTCTTGACAACCTGTCCATGATCCCGTTCTACTGCGGTGTTGCCGGCGAGGAGAACGCGGGCCTCAACTGCGGCACCGAGAACTGCTGGGCTGTCAACGCCAAGGCTTCCGAGGAAGACATTCAGGCCACGCTCGAATTCATGAACTGGATGGTCACCGATCCCGAGGTCTCCCGTATGCTGGTCGATGAATTCGCCGCCATGCCCTATAAGCAGGCTGCCGAATCCACCAACGGCTTCCTCGCCGACGCCAACGACTACACCACCAACGGCAACTACATCATGCCCTGGGTCACCAACTTCCAGCCGAACGTTGACGCTTACCGCGCCGCGCTCGTCTCCGCGATGAACCAGTACGACGCCGACCAGACTGATGTCAACTGGGCGCTCGTCAAGACCGCGTTTGTTGACGGCTGGGCCACGCAGTACGCTGCCGCCAACGGCTAAGCGTCTCCATACCGCAAAACCTACCATTCTTATGAAGAGGGCGGGCTTTCGCCCGTCCTCTTCTTCTACCACGGCAGAGGCCGCAAGAGGCCCGCGCCGTGCTCAGTCAATCTATCTCGATGGGAGTGATCGAATTGAAGCGTAAACACGACGCAGCAGCCGTCAACAGCTCGCTCGTCCGCCGCCCGATCCGGCGGTGGGCCCCGCTGTTCATGGGTCCCATGCTCTGCGCCTTCGCCATTGGCTTCGTCTATCCGTTCTGCAAGGGCGTGTACCTCTCGTTCTGCAAATTTAAGACGACCTCGGACGCGCAGTTCATCGGCTTCGGCAACTACATCAAGGCGCTGAACGACGCGGGAATCGAAGTGGCCGACACGGTTGCCCAGATCGGCGAAACGGCGGTCCGCGTCCTCAAGAAAGCCGGCATCTACGACGAATGCCATACGTGCTGAAGCCCTGAAGCCGGGGCTCGGCAAGGGAACGGCACCGTTTTGTTAACAACGTAACAAAAGAATCAGAAAACTCCCCTGGCGGGACCGAAATTCCGGCCCCGCCAGGGGAGTTGTGTTGACGGCATGCTCGGCGTGCCGTACAATAAAACACGAAAGGGATATCCTCAGCACTATCCTTCAAAGGCGAAGGGCAGTAAAGCGGGTATCCCTGTGTTTTTTCTGTTCTGTTCCGGCGGATCTTTTTCCGTTACGCCTCGTCCTGGGTGAAGTAGAAGGCCGGGGACGGGTAATAGAACTCGCAATGCTCGAAATTCATTGTTTCCGTCGTGAATTTGTCCAGGACGGCGCGGGACACGCCTTCTTCAAAGTCAACGACATTGTCTTTGTTGATGTTGGCGTCTTCCACGATGATGAGCAGGTACGGTTTGGCTTCGGGAGCGCTGGGCGGAACCAGGCTGCGGTCCATGGGCAGGCCGGGCACGATCAGGATCTGGCCCGCGTCTTCGCCGTTGGCGTCGCTCAGGCGGGCCCGGTAAAAGTTGTTGTACAGGGTACGGGCCAGACGAAGGTTATAAACGGTATAACTGTTCATTTTATTACACTTCCTTTAATATTTTTGTCCGACTCTTATCATAGCATAAAAGGTTGTTTGTGGAAAGAGGGAAGTCTGCATTCTGTATACATCATACTTTTGGGAATTTTGCGCAGATTGGCAGGAATTTACCATCCGACAGCGAAGAGATTAAATAAGTGACTGTGCTGTCAGTCAAAACGGAGGTTGTCGGAGTTTGGTATAAAATGCCGTAGTTTCGCATTTTATATAAAATCACGACGCAATATTTTAGACGTCAAGGAGGGGTTTACATGAAGAAGTTATTGGCATTCCTAATGGCATTCTGTGTCATCGGTTCCGTAATCGCAGGTTGCGGCGGCGGAGACAAGAAAGATGCCAAACCGGCGGAGGGCGGCAAGAAATTCCTGAATATCGCCACGGGCGGTACGGCTGGCACGTACTATCCGTTGGGCGGCGCCCTGGCGGACATCCTGAACAAAAATGTGCCTGGCGCCAACGCTTCCGCCCAGTCCACGGGCGCGTCCGTTGCCAACGTCAACCTGCTGAAGGATGGCAAGGTCGATATCGCCTTTATTCAGAACGATATCGCTTATTACGCCGTTAATGGGGTGGAAATGTTCAAGGATAAGAAGGTCGGCAACCTGAAAGGCCTGGCAACCCTGTATCCGGAAACCATCCAGATTGTAACGACCAAGAAGACGGGAATCAAGACCCTGGCCGACATTAAAGGCAAACGTGTCGCTGTCGGTGCCGCCGGGTCCGGTACGGAAGCCAACGCCCGCCAGATCCTGGCAGAAGCCGGCATTACGTACAAAGATATCAAAGTCCAGTACCTGTCCTTCGGGGAAGCTGCTTCCGCTTTGAAAGACGGGAACGTCGATGTCGGGTTCGTTACGGCCGGCCATCCGACCGCAGCCATCCAGGACCTGTCCACGCAGCATGATGTCGTACTGGTTCCAGTCGATGCCGCCATGGCGGATAAGCTGATTGCCAAATATCCCTTCTACACGAAAGTCGTCATTCCGGCCAACACCTACAACAAGGTCGCCGCAGACACGCCGGCCGTTGCCGTTCGCTGCATGCTCGCCGTGACGGACAAGATGGACGCCGATACGGGCTATGCCGTCGTCAAGGCCCTGTATACCAACCTGGATCGCATGAAAGCGGCTCATAACGTAGGCAAGAACATCACGAAAGCTTCCGCGAAGGACGGTATGTCCATCCCGCTGAACGCTGGTGCTGAAAAGTTCTTCAACGAAAAATAACCCTTGTCCGGCAAAGACAGGAAAGTAGTTCAATCCATGTTCCAGTTTTATGCAGACCGGACCCCGGCGCCCGCCGGGACCCGGTCTTTTTTCCCAAAAACGGTTTCTGTGGTTGTAGTAGTGCTTTTTGTTTTATTGGTACTGCTCGGATGGTATGGAAACCAGCTGATCATCGCAATCATTCCGGAAAACGGCCTGCCGATCCAGACTTTTACGGTCGGGCAGGGCGGGGAGTGGCGGTACCATTATACCCATTCCGTGCAACAGACTCCCTGTGACGAATATTTCCGTGTGGATGGTCCGGACGCCATGGTCATGACCCATACGGTTTATGAATCTTTTGGCGTGGGCCTGCCGTATGATGCCAACGACGGCCGTTTCAGGATCTTGGACAAACAAGGCAAATTCGACATGGAAATGAATCGTCCGTACAAGGTCCTGCGTTTCCGTACGGCTGTACAGGCCCGTCCCAAAATATTCCACGGAGAGAGGCAGTATGATCTCTGCGATTTATATGGGCAGGGGACCCTGGTTACGGTTCGGGCCTTGAAACGATATCAGTCCTGGGTGTGGTAGATGCCTCGACGAAGTTCCCCACGGCGTTTCGTGCAGGAACCCAATAGAATGAAAGGATGTGAGGTTCAATATGTCTGATGAAACAAAAAAGACTACCACTGCGGCGGAGATGTCTGCAGACGAGGTGCTGAAAAAATACGATAAGGAATCCAATACGAGGGATCCCAAAGGATTTTGGGGAATCTTGATTTCCGCCGTCTGCATCCTCTTTGCCGTCTTTCAATTGTACACGGCGATTTTTGGCGTCCTGGACGCCCACTTGCAGCGTACGATCCACCTGGCTTTTGGCCTGTGCCTGATTTTCCTGCTTTACCCGGCCCGGAAATCCTGGTCCCGGGAGAAGATGAATCCTCTGGACGTGCTGTTTGCCGTCCTGAGCGTAGGGGCCACGATGTATCTCGTTGTTGAGTACCAGGAACTGGTCCTGCGCGCCGGCATGAACACGCAGCAGGACATCATCATCGGCCTGATCGGCACGATTCTCATTTTTGAGGCTGCGCGCCGCACGGTGGGCTGGCCTATGATTATCGTTGCCCTGGTCTTCGTGGCCTATGCTTTCCTGGGTCCTTATATGCCGGGAATCATGGCTCACCGTGGCGTCGGGTTCGACGAACTGGTCAGCCATCTCTATTACACGACAGAAGGAATTTTCGGCGTGCCGATGGGCGTATCGTCGACCTTCATCTACCTGTTTATCCTCTTTGGCGCTTACCTGGAAGCCACTGGGCTGGGACGTTTCTTTATCGACCTGGCCAATGCCCTGGCGGGCTGGGCTGTCGGCGGTCCTGCGAAAGTGGCCGTCCTGTCGTCGGGCCTGATGGGTACCGTTTCCGGTTCTTCTGTCGCCAATGTGGCCGGCACGGGTTCCTTCACGATTCCCATGATGAAGAAACTGGGCTACCGGCCTTCCTTCGCCGGCGCCGTCGAAGCGGCGGCTTCTACGGGCGGCCAGCTGATGCCTCCGGTCATGGGGGCCGCGGCCTTCCTTATGGCGGAATTTGTCGGTACGCCGTATATCAACATCGTCAAAGCGGCCGTTATTCCGGCAATCCTGTACTATACGGGCATTTGGCTTGGCGTCCACTATGAGGCGAAAAAGTACGGCTTGAAAGGCACGCCGCGGGAAGAGTTGCCGAAGTTTGGTCCCCTGCTGCGGGAAAAGGGCCACTTGGCCGTGCCGCTGATTGTCATTGTCTACCTGCTTGTATCGGGCTATACGCCCATGCGGGCCGCCCTGTATGCTATCGGCCTGACCATCGTCTGCGCCTGCCTGCGGAAAAACACGCGCATTACGTTCCGGGATTTTGTCAACGGCCTGATCAACGGGTCCAAGGGCGTCCTGGGGGTGTTGATTGCCTGCGCCACCGCGGGGATTATCATCGGTGTCGTCACGAAGACCGGCGTCGGCCTGAAATTGGCGACGGCCCTGCTGGATCTGGCCGGCGGCCGATTGATCCCGGCCATGTTTTTCACCATGATCACGTCCCTGATCCTGGGCATGGGCGTACCGACGACGGCCAACTACGTCATCACGTCGACCATTGCGGCCCCGGCCCTGGTCCAGATGCATGTCCCCGTCCTGGCAGCCCATATGTTCGCCTTTTACTTCGGCATTGTGGCCGACGTGACTCCGCCCGTGGCCTTGGCGGCTTACGCCGGGTCGGGCATTGCCGGCGCCAACCCCATGAAGACTGGCGTCAATGCGGCGAAGCTGGCGATCGCGGCCTTCATTGTGCCGTACATCTTCGTTTTGGCACCGGAGCTGCTCATGATCAACGCGACCTTCCTGACGGTCGCCCTGTCCATGATAACGGCCATTTTCGGCATGTGGGGCCTGTCTCTGGCCATGATTGGCTTCTGTCAGCATGTCCTGAGCATTGCCCAGCGCATCCTCTTCTTCCTGGGCGGTCTCTGCCTGATTATTCCGGGTACGTACACGGATTTGGCCGGCGTCGCCATTCTCGTCGTCGCCTTCCTGTGGCAGAAACGCAACACTGGCGGTCCTCTGCCGAATGTGAGAGAGGACTGACACGCGGGAGAGAGTTGTTGCCGCCCGGAAGGCCTGGCGCCCCTCGAAGCACGTCCTTCGTTTTTCCGAAGCTGTCCTGTGGATACACGGGGCAGCTTCTTTTTTCTCTTTTTATATGTAAGAAATCACTTGTATTTCACATTTATTTCACAATTAGGAAAGAGGTAGGCAAACAAACAATTGTTTTTGGCCCGCGTTTGCGGTATAATGGGCACAGAGTGAATGGAACGGCTGCATTACCTATTTAATACAGAGAGAATTCGTTCGGAAAAAATTGAATCTGGAGGTATAGTTTTGGAAAAAACACAGAAAAAAGTAAATATCATTCCTTTGGGCGGTCTTGGTGAAATCGGAAAGAACATGACCGTGTTCCGTTATGGGAATGACATGATTTTGCTCGACGCGGGCCTTATGTTCCCGGAAGATGACATGCTTGGCATCGATTTGGTGATTCCCGACATCACCTATTTGATAGAAAACCAGGATAAGCTGCGGGGGATTTTCCTGACCCACGGCCACGAAGACCATATCGGCGCCTTGCCGTATATCCTGAAACAGCTGGACGTGCCGGTCTACGGCACGGCCCTGACCCTGGGTATCCTGGAAGGACGCCTGGAAGAAGCCGGCGTTTCGACCGCCAACCTGAATACGATCAAATCGGGCGACCGCATCCGCGCGGGCGCTTTTAAACTGGAATTCATCCGCGTGAACCACAGCATCCCCGATGCTATTTCCGTGGCTATTCATACGCCGATTGGCCTGATTATCCACACGGGCGACTTCAAGATCGACCAGACGCCCGTGGACGGGCAGGTCATGGAACTGAACCGTTTTGCCGAATACGGGGACCGGGGGGTCCTGTTGCTCATGGCGGACAGCACCAACGCAGAACGGCCCGGGTACACGCCCAGTGAAAAAAAGGTCGGGGAGACCTTCGACAACGAATTCCGCCATGCGGAAAACCGCATTATCATCGCCACGTTCTCGTCGAACGTACACCGTATCCAGCAGATTTGCGATACCGCCGTGCGGTATCGTCGCAAGGTTGCCGTTATTGGGCGCAGTATGCAGAATGTGGTGCGCATCTCCCTGGAACTGGGCTATCTGAGCGTACCCGAGGGAACGATTATCGATATCGACGAGACGCGGAATTATACGAATGACAAGGTTGTCATCATCTGTACGGGCAGCCAGGGCGAACCCATGTCGGCTTTGACCCGCATGTCCGTCGGCGAAAATCGCAAGGTATCCATTGTTCCCGGGGACACGGTCATCATTTCCGCGTCTCCGATTCCGGGCAATGAAAAGATGGTCTCCAATACGATCAATCACCTGTACATGCTCGGGGCCGATGTGGTCTACGAAAAAGCGAATGGGGTCCACGTGTCGGGGCATGCCAGCCAGGAAGAGCTGAAAATCATGCAGAACCTGGTCCGGCCGAAGTTCTTTATGCCGGTCCACGGGGAATATCGCCATCTGATCAAACATGCCGGCCTGGCCATTGCCCGCGGCATGGACAAGAAGAATATCGTTATTGCCGAAAACGGCTCGATCGTCGAACTGACGCGTAACCGCATCGGCATCAACGGCAAAGTCCCGTCGGGCAAGGTCCTCATTGATGGACTGGGGGTCGGCGACGTAGGGAATATTGTCCTCCGCGACCGCCGCCAGCTGTCCCAGGATGGCATCATGATTGTCGTCGTCGGCATCGACAAGGCGACGAACCGCGTCATGAGCGGTCCTGACATCGTGTCCCGCGGGTTCGTCTATGTCCGTGAGGCCGAAGACCTTATGGACCAGGCGAAGGCCAAGGTCCAGAACGCTTTGAACAAATGTGAAGACAACAACGTAACGGAATGGTCGGCCATCAAAGGCGCCATTCGCGACAGCCTGGGCCGCTTCCTCTTCGACAAGACGAGACGGCGCCCCATGATTCTGCCGATTATTATGGAAGTTTAAATAGGGAAAAAACAGGGACGGGTCTTCTTCCAGGCTCGTCCCTGCCACGTCCTATTGAGGAACCCTCATGACGACAAGAAAACGCACGACCCGGGAAAACAGAACGGCGTTGCCCCGCACCGAAGAATATGAGGCGCGGATGAGAAAACAGCGGCGCAACAAGCGGATCAAAGGACTTGTCCTGGTGATCTTGGCCTTGTTGTGCCTTCTTTCCTATTTCGGTATCATCCAAGGCTCCCTCGGCACGATTCTGGCGGACTTTTTGCGGTACGGTTTCGGCCTGGGGGCACTGGCGGTTCCCTTGTTCCTGCTGGTCTGCGGGTTCGGGTTCGCTGTTTCCCTGCGGAATTACATGTTTACCAGGGAGTTTTGGATTCTTTGGGCAGGTTTTTTGTGCCTTTTGGGAATCCTGCAGCATTTCTTTGTCCCAGTGGACGATCTGTTTACGCCCCACCTGTTGCCCCAGGGTGGCGGCCTGGCCGGAGCCCTGCTGCTGGCGGCCCTGCGCAAGGGATTGGGCGTAATGGGGGCGGCCATCGCTGTCCTCGCGGGTTTTTTGGCCAGTCTTTTGGGAACGGCCTGGGATCTGGGCCTTTTTCATCGGGAGCCGACGGAAACGGAGGAGCCCTTCGCAGGCACGGACCGTCCGGTCCTTCCTCCTGCGGCGCAAAAAGAATCCCGTCCGGTTGCGGCGGATGCGCCGAATCGCCTGCCGTCCTTGTTTTCCCACCCGTATCGGGAAAAAGGGGAGGAAATCCCGCGCCGCACTTCCCTGGACGTGTACCAGGATGAAGATTTTTCCGAGTTCAACAAAGATGTGCGGAAGAAATCGGCCTTCAAACGGATTTTGGATTTCGGGCATCGCCTGACGGCGGTCGAAGAAGCGGAGGAGGACGGGTATGTGTCCCGTCCCGTCGGCGAGGCCTGTCAGCCCCCGGCGGACGAAGGGCCGGCATTGGCCACGATTTATCCGGAAACACAGGAAACGATTGTCCTCCGTCCCCGCCGCGCCGGGGAGGGGGCCGGGACAAGGGAGTCCGGCCGCGCGGAAGGAACGGGCGCGGAAGCGCCCCTGAAGGATCCCGGCGCGGTGCTGAAGCCCTTTGCCGCCCAACAACAGGAAGAAGACAATGCCATGAAGATTGCCAGGGCGGCCACGGAGGCAGCGGAAACAGGGGGGGAAGATCCGGCGCCCGCCTCCGACGCTGCCGGCGAACCCGTGCCGGCCACGGCCGGCCTTGGGGAACCCCTTCCTCCCACGGACGCCGGGGAATGGGAAAGTGCGGTGGTCCCAGCTGCCCCAGCCGGAACGGAACCAACCCCTGCAGCGGCTTCGGAAAATTCCCCCGCGGCCGGGGCAGGAGAGGGAGACGACCGTCCGGTCCCCGTCTCCCCCTACCGGTTCCCGCCCCTGAGTCTTTTACAGGAAAGCGTGAAAACGGATCCGCGCAACTACCAGGAAGAAATCGCTGAAAAGGTGCGGATTCTGGAACAGACCCTGGCGGACTTCAAGGTTAATGCCAAGGTGGTCCACGCGACGCGGGGCCCGTCAGTCACGCGGTTCGAACTGCATCCGGCGCCGGGGGTAAAGGTCAGTGCTGTCGTGAACCTGGCCGATGACATTGCGCTGCGCCTGGCTGCGCCGGGCGTCCGTGTGGAAGCGCCCATTCCGGGCAAGGCGGCCATCGGGATCGAAGCGCCGAATACGACGAACGATCCGGTCAACTTCCGGGAGGTCGTGGACAACGAAGTGATCCGCAAGGATCCGTCCAAACTGTGTATCGGCCTGGGCCGGGATATCAGCGGCAACATCATTCCCATCGACTTGGCCAAGATGCCCCATCTGCTTATCGCCGGTTCCACGGGCAGCGGCAAGTCCGTGTGCGTCAACACGCTCATTGCGGGGATTTTGTATAAGGCGCGGCCGGATGAAGTGAAACTGATCCTCGTCGACCCGAAGGTCGTCGAGTTGACCAACTACAATGGCATTCCCCATTTGCTCGTCCCCGTCGTGACGGATGCCAAGAAGGCCGCTTCGGCACTGCACTGGGCCGTGGCGGAAATGGAACGGAGATACCAGTCTTTCGCGGACAATCATGTCCGGGACATCCGTTCCTACAATGAGCAGGCCAGGGAAAAGATGCCGTTTATCGTCATCGTCATCGACGAAATGAGTGATTTGATGATGGTGGCCAAGGCAGACGTGGAAGACGCGATTTTGCGCCTGGCCCAGAAGGCCCGTGCCTGTGGCATCCATCTGGTCCTGGCGACACAGCGTCCGTCTGTCGACGTGATTACGGGCATCGTAAAGGCGAACATCCCGTCGCGCATTGCTTTTGCCGTCGCCTCGTTGACGGACTCGCGCACCATCCTCGACATGGGCGGCGCGGAAAAACTGCTTGGCAAAGGCGATATGCTCTTTTCGCCCATCGGGACGAACAAGCCCCTGCGCGTCCAGGGCGCGTTCGTCAGTGACGCGGAGCTGAACCGCGTGACGGAATTCATCAAAAACCAGGCCATTCCGGTGACATACAGTGACGAAGTGACGTCGGTGGAACTGCCCAGCGACAGCCACGCGGGAAAGGACCCCGACGGTGGGGAACTGTCGGTCGGCGAGCAGGATGAACTGCTGGACGACGCGATTCGTGTGGTCCTGGAAATGGGCCAGGCTTCGGCTTCCATGCTGCAGCGGAGGTTCCGGGTCGGGTACAACCGCGCGGCCCGGCTGGTGGACAAGATGGAAGAACTGGGTATCGTGGGGCCTGCCGTAGGCAGCAAGCCCCGGGAATTGAAGATGACTCCCCAACAAGTGGAACAGGTGTATTTAAGGCAGGGTGAAGACGATGGCAACGGAAATTGAAAAAACCGCAGAAACCGGACAGGAAATGGCTCCTGCCGCAACGACTTCCGTCGGGGCAATCCTTCGCGAAGAGAGAGAGAGGCAGGGGATTTCCCTGGAGGACGTGGCGCGCAAAACCAATATTCGCCTGAATTATTTGGACTCCATCGAGCAGGATCGTTTCAACGCCGTGCCCGGGGATGTCTTTGTGCGCGGTATTATCCGCCGGTACGGGAATTTTCTCGGACTGGACGGGCTGGACCTGGTCCGGCAGTATCGCGCGTCCCACGCCGTGGAAGGGGAGTCCCAGACCCATGCGCTGCCTGTGCGGGAATCGCATAACGTGCATATCCGCCCTTCCTTTAAGTCGAACCGAGAAACCGGTTCCGGGTTGGGCACGAACCATAAAGCCTGGTGGCTTGCCCTGCTGCTGGTGGCCGCGCTGGCCCTGGCAGCCGGACTCTACGTCTACAGCGGTGGGCGGCAGGCCCTGTCGGGCCCTCGTTCTTTCCTGCCATCGTTCCTGTCGGGACGCGCGGCGACGCAGGAGAATAAGGCACCGGCGGCCCCGCGTGCGGACCGTGACGGAAACGCCGCCGCCCGCGTGCCGGCCGAAGCGGAAAAGACGACCCTGGAAATTCGGGTGGTCCGGGAAAAATGCTGGCTCGAAGTGACGGAAGAAGGGGGCCGTGTCCTGTATTCGGGAACCTTGACCAAGGGACAGCACCAGTCCTTTGCCAGCACGAAGTCCCTCACCCTCGTCATGGGATATCCGCCGGCCCTCGAAATTGTCCATAATGGGGTCAAACTGCCGGCTATTTCCCATCCCGGAACGGTGGAACGGACCTTTGGTCCGGCAAAATGACCGGATACAGCTGCTTGAAGAAATGAGGTCCCTATGACACAGAATTTCCTTCCCGTCTGCCGGGAAGATATGGAGGCACGCGGCTGGGAACAGGCGGATTTCCTGTTTGTCAGCGGCGATGCCTATGTCGACCATCCTTCCTTTGCCCCGGCGGTCATCGGCCGCGTCCTGGAAGCGGAAGGGTATAAGGTCGCGATCCTGGCCCAGCCGGACTGGCACGACCCGTCTGCCTGGACGGCCATGGGCAAGCCCCGCCTCGGCGTCCTGGTCTGCGGCGGCAATCTTGACTCCATGCTTTGCCATTATACGGCGGCCCGCAAACCGCGGACCGTCGACAAATACACGCCGGGCGGTGTCATGGGACGCCGCCCGGACCACGCGACGGCCGTGTATGCCCGTATAGCGAAACAGATCTGGCCGGACCTGCCTGTCGTCATCGGCGGCATCGAAGCCAGCCTGCGGCGTTTTGTCCACTACGATTACTGGGAGGACGCGCTGCGTCCGTCTATCCTGGCGGACTGCGGCGCTGACCTTTTGATCTGCGGGATGGGGGAGACGGCCATTAAAGAAGTGGCTGCCTATCTGGCCGGGGGAGCTTCCGGAGATGATCTCCATTACATCCGCGGGACGGCCTATGTCACGGACCGCCTTGACGGGATCGAAGATCCGGTCCTGCTTCCGTCTTTTGCGGCGATCCGTCAGGACAAGGTCGGGTTGGCCCGGGCCTATCACCTGCAGAACCTGAATTTCGATCCCTTCTACGGCAAAACCCTGGTCCAGGAGATGGCGCCGGGGCAGTATGTCGTCCAGAACCCTGCCGTCCTGCCGTTGACGGAAGCGGAAATGGATGCCATCTACGATTTGCCGTACACCCGCCAATGGCACCCCATGTACGACAGCGCCGGCGGGGTCAGCGCCCTGGAAGAGGTCAAATTCAGCATCGTGAGTTGCCGCGGCTGTTTCGGCAGTTGCTCTTTCTGCGCCATCCATGCCCACCAGGGACGTATCATTCAGGCGCGGAGCCACGCGTCTATCCTGCGCGAGGCGAAGGAGTTGACGACCCTGCCGGATTTCAAGGGTTACATCAACGATGTCGGGGGGCCGACGGCGAACTTCCGTCATCCGGCTTGCCGGAAGCAGCTGACCCAGGGAGCGTGCAGCTTCCGTCAGTGCCTCTTCCCGGAACCGTGCCCCAACCTGGATGCGGACCACAGCGATTATGTGGTCCTGCTGCGGGAGTTGCGCGCACTGCCCGGCGTGAAGAAGGTCTTTATCCGCTCGGGCATCCGGTATGATTACCTGCTGGCGGACAAGAAACGGGAGTTCCTCGACGAATTGTGCCGGTATCATGTGAGCGGCCAGCTCAAGGTAGCGCCGGAACACATTGCCCCGCCGGTCCTGAAACGGATGGGAAAACCCGGGAAGGAAGTCTATCTCCGGTTTGTCCGGGAGTTTCAAAAGAAGAACCGCGAAATCGGGAAGGAACAGTACCTGGTCCCGTATTTCATTTCCAGTCATCCGGGCTGTACGTTGCGCAACGCCGTGGAATTGTCCGAATTCCTGCGGGATACGGGACGGCGGCCGGAACAGGTCCAGGATTTCATTCCCACGCCGGGCAGCGCTTCGACAGCCATGTATTATGCCGGGGTGGATCCCTATACCATGGAAAAGGTCTATGTGACCCGTAATCCCCACGAAAAGGCCATGCAGCGCGCCCTCTTGCAGTATCGCAACCCGGCCAATCACGATTTGGTACGCGAGGCGCTGCGCCTGTTAGGCAGGGAGGATCTGATCGGCTTTGGTCCTCATGCGCTGGTGCCGCCGCGCACAATTCGCTCCTCAGCAGAGCGGAATTTCCGCGAAAAGGCCGCCTCGAGGGCGAAAAGCGCCCATGCATACGGGAGCGCTCCCGCCAGGTCGCGCGTTCCCGCATCCCACCGCACGGACCGTGCTGCTCCCCGGCAGGGAGGCCGTCGCGCCGGCGCCGGACGCAAAGGGGGCGGGCGTTCATGAACCTGTGCAGCTACTGGCGGGCTGTTCTCGCACAGGATGCGGACGGCATGCGTGCGTTTCTCGCGCCGGACGCGGTGGTTCGCTGGCCCAACACGCGCGAGCGCTTTACAGCGGAGGAATTCATTCGGGTCAATTGCGCCTATCCCGGCGCATGGAAAGGCGGGCTGGAACGCGTGGAGTATGCCGGCGACGTGGCCATCTGCGTGGTCCTGGTCCAGTCGCGGATGATGCACAGTCGCTGCACGCGGTTTCTTTCCTGCGCCTGCACGGAGACAGGATTGTTCAGATCGACGAATACTGGAGCGACGACGGTCCCGTGCCGCCATGGCGAAAAGCGCTGCTGGGCAGAGTAAACGGAGAAAAATGAAAAAACGCGGGCCGCATACGCGACCCGCATCTATACGTATTCCTTTTATGGTTCCTTGACGGCACTGAGCAGTTCCGCCGGGTTAAAGGGAAAGCGCAGCACTCCCGCGATTTCTCCTGCAATTTCCCCCGCCTGAATGAAAAACACCACGTTTCCATCCGCATCCAGATAAAAATCGGATTCGGGGCTGAACGCGCCGGTCAATTGCTCCTTTGAAAGCCCATCCAGATAGTCGCCGTCGGCATTCTGGCTGTCGCGCTCCACGATTTGCCAGACCAGCTCATAGGCCAGCTGCTCCGCCACGCTCTGCCCGTCGCTCAGCTCGCCGCCCTCCTCCTCCAGCCCCAACACCTGCGAAAGGCTCACGGGCTGGCCGGCATAGAGGCCGTCGCGGGCGAACGTATCCGCCGACAGGCTTACGTTTTCTCCTCCCCCGCCCAACGTAGTGGAGGTGAGGACAACGCTCACATACCGGCTCGAATCATGCGTCACCTCATAGTCGATGGAGGCGTCCACCGGCTCGGCCAGGTTCTGCATGTCCTGCGCCATGGCCTGATAATACTGATTGATGGCCTTGTCGGCATCCGTCCAGGCATCAAACTGGGGGTAGCGATACCGCAGCGTGCAGCTTTCCGTGACGCCGTCCGACGGCCAGACATGTTCGCCGATAAGGGCGTCTGCCAGAGGCAGTCTTTCGGCGGGCGACGGCGCCTGCGTATTCAGCGGGGCTTCCATGGCAAGCGCGGCTGCGCCCGCAAGCGTAAGGAACCGCGCCAGACCCAGCGCAGCCGCTCTTTTCATGGCAAAACGCTCCTTTGCTTAGCCCTGATACAGCTCGTTGGCCACAAAGCTGTTTTCCAGGTACGAGGTGTACATGCTGTACTGGCTCATCAGCGAGCTGAGGAAGCGCAGCTCCGCCTGATAGATGTAGCGATCGGTCACAATGTAGACCTCAAAGACATAATAGCCGTCCTCGGTGGTGTAGGCCACAGTGCCATACTGGGACTCCTCGTTGATGGTCGAGGTGCTGCCCGTGATACCGTTGGCAATGACGCCCACGTAATCGGTCAGATTGGCGCCGTTGGTATTGTCGATGCGCTTGGCCGAGAAGCTGGCGCTACCGTCGGGCAGCTCCGCAGAGACGCCGTCATCGCTCTCCACCAACAGGTCGTCCGTGAACACGGCAGGATAGAGCAGCGTGAAGCCCAGATGGCTTTCGTACTCCACGGCGATCTGATCGAAATAACCCTGCATGGCATCCTCCAGGGACAAATCGGTGCCCACGGAGTAGCCCATCAGGCGGAAGCCGTTGAGCGCGGTGGAATCGCTCTGGAAGGTGAACACCGCACGCTCCAGCCACTGGATGTTGCTGTAGTCCGCCTCGCTCATCTCGCGCATGGGCTTGTCCGCCAGATAGATCTCGCCGATGATCTGTACCGTAGCGCTGTCCGCTCCACGGTTGACCGTGACGGGATGGAAGCCAATGAAGCCGTTGATGTCATCAGTCATCACCACGGGTTCCAGCTGCGGCAGCTGCGCGGCAAAGATCTTGCTCAGCAGCTCGGCCTGAGCGTTGGTGTCATTGATCATGTCGGCCGTGACGCCCACCTCGGCGCCATAGGTCTGTCCCACCTTGAAAAATGCGTCGGTAAAGGAAACGGTCAGCACTCCGTCCGCTCCGGGAACGGATTCGGGCGCGTTGGGCGAGTATTGCGAGGCCGCGCACACCAGATCCATCAGGGGGGTCAGGGCCTCAAAGTCTGCCATGTCCTGAGCTCCTTCGGCCAGGGCGCCGGCGCCCGCCGTCAGCGCAAGGCACAGCGCCGCAACCAGAGAGATCACCTTCCGTACGGTGCGATTCATCATGTTGTCATCCTCCTCCATGTGATGCAAATCGGCTTTGTTCGCCGGTTCGGTACGTTCATATAACGCGCCGGCATGGATGTTTCATCCACGTTTCGCAATATATTCCGCGGCGCTGATGGCGGCAATATTGCCTTCCCCCACCGCCTTGGGCACCTGCAGGGGCTTTCCGGTACAGTCGCCCGCTGCGAATACGCCCGGAATGTTGGTGCGCATGCCCCGGTCCACGGGGATGTAGCTGCCCTCGGTGCGAAGGTCCGCAAGCAGCATCGACAGCGGCATCGCCGCCCGGAAAATAAAGATGCCGTCGTAGCGGTGCTCGCCCTTGTCGGTCTGCAGCACCAGCGCCTCGCCGTCCCGAGCGATGGCTCGCGGCTTTTCCTCACTGGGATGAATCCGCGCATCCAGCCCGGTCATGTCATGCGCCTTTAACCGGTAGTAATCCAGCTCCGCCGCAAGGCCTGCCAAAAATGCGCTTTCCTCCACACCCTGCGCCGAGCCGCTCAGTACCGCGATGCGCCTGCCGCGATAGAACATGCCGTCACACGTGGCGCAGTAGCTCACGCCCCGTCCCAGCTGTTCCTCCTCGCCTGGCAGCAACACCGGCCGTGCAGCTCCCATGGCCAGCAGCACCGTCTTGGCCTCCATCACATCGTTTTCTACCAGCAGCATGAACCCGCTTTCCGTGGGCATGATCTGCCGCACCAGCCCCGCGCGCTCCTCGGCTCCCAGCTCAAGCGCCTGGCTGCGAAAGCTTTCCAGCATGCTCTCCCCTGATGCGTGCGGCATACCGGGATAATTATCAATGCGCTCGGCTGCCCGAAGCAGTCCCGCATCGTTTGCGGGTGCGATCACCGTGGCTGAAAGGCCGCGCATCCGCGCCGTCATGGCGCAGGACCAGCCCGCCGGACCTTTTCCCACGATTGCGATGTCCGTCATTTCAACCTCCTGCGGCGTGGAGCGAACCTATACCACGCCTTGATAAAGTATATCAAAATCGTTACCAAAATACAAGGCTTTTCAAATAACTATCACAAATGTGTTACAAATTTTTTCATTTTCCCCCTTTCTATTCTATGAAATAACCGGCCGCCCATGCTCCGACAGGGCGACCGGTCCATTACGCGCGGCAGGCGTTATTCAAGCGAGGCAAACAGCAGCAGCTCAAAGCAAGGATAGCTCTCCGGGTCCTCTTCCTCGCCCTCCACGCCCGTGCTCAGTGACATGCCTGCGCAGGTGCCATACATCATCACGCGCTCATCCACCTGGAAATTGGGCTTTTCCTCGGAGGTGACGAGGATGATGTTGCTGTACTCGTCATTTTTGCGATTGAGCGCCATGCGGATGATATACATATCTCCGCTTTCGCTGATATCCACGATGTAGGCCTTGTAGTCCATGATGCGGCCCTCGTAGCCCTCCATCTTGTCGATCAGCTGGCTGTAGGAGGGCGAAATGGACTGCTCGTTAAGATAATCCATCATGTCCTCTTCGGTCCATTTGCGTGTGAACGTGAAGGTGAACCGCCGG
>ENA-ORNY01000580-ORNY01000580.1-human-gut-metagenome-genome-assembly--contig:-NODE-580-length-24583-cov-4.481001_pt1 | contig 24583 bp, 18 predicted proteins | sample MGYA00242122_ERZ509036 | MGnify/ENA primary metagenome ERZ509036 (study PRJEB26280, sample SAMEA2338696) | human gut metagenome | biome: human gut; feature: human-associated habitat; material: faeces... | reverse complement strand
AATCTGTCCCCCTTGACCGTGTTTTGCCTACTTTTGCACGAACAAAAGTAGGCCCACGCCGGGCAGGCGTACAAATGAATACCTTTTGTAAAACTCCGCGACGCCGAAGGCGACTACAAACTTTCCCCCGCCGGGCAGGCGTGCAGTTTATGCCTTTGCAAAAGGCTCCGCGCCGCCGAAGGCGACTACAATCTTGATCCAAAAATTCTTTTACTCACTTTTCATCTCAGAAAAGCCACCCCACCGCGGGCGGCCCAAGTTCCCCCCCGGTATAGTCCCGCCTGCCGCCGAATATAGATAAAGCAATAGGCAAAACAGGAGGGTAAAGCATGGGATATTACTGGCCGGAGGGCATGCTGCTGGAAACTGAGGAAAACCGATATTATCTGCAAAATGAGGAAACACTGCAAAGCGCCATGCGCATCGGTCAAATCTTGGAGGGACGGGCGCTGCTGTGTGATTATGACCACAACCTGGTGGTGGATATGGGCTGCTGCCGCGGGATCATCCCCCGGGAGGAGGGCGCCCTGGGAATAAAAGAGCAGACGGTGCGGGATATCGCCATCATCTCCCGGGTGAATAAGTCGGTCTGCTTTCTCATCACGGCGATAGAGCACGATGAGGCCGGAGCACCACGGCCCATTTTATCCCGGCGGGCAGCCCAGCTGCGCTGCCGTTCCGAATACATAGACCATCTGACCCCTGGGGAGATCATCCCCGCGCGGGTAACGCACCTGGAAAGCTTCGGCTGCTTTGTGGATATCGGCTGCGGGCTGCCCTCCCTCATCAGCATCGATCAGATCTCGGTCTCCCGCATCAGCCACCCGCGGGACCGCTTTGCTGTGGGAGAGAGCATCTACGCCGTGGTAAAGGCGGTGGAGCCGGAGGGCCGGGTGCAGCTTTCTCACAAGGAGCTGCTGGGCACCTGGGCCCAAAACGCTGAGCTGTACCTGCCGGGAGAAACGGTGGCGGGCGTCATCCGCAGCGTGGAGGACTATGGCGTCTTTGTGGAGCTGACCCCCAACCTGGCCGGCCTGGCGGAGCCCTGCGAGGGCGTGCGCGCCGGCCAGCATGCGGGCGTGTATATTAAAAGCATCCTGCCGGAAAAAATGAAGATCAAGCTCATCATCGTGGATGCCTTTGATGCGCCCTACGCCCCGCAGCCGGTGCAGTATTTCCTCACCGAGGGGGTGCTGCGGCGCTGGCGGTATTCCCCGCCGGAATGCAGCCGGGTGGTGGAAACCGTCTTTGGCGAATGATGCCGTCTCTACACCAATAGCCGTTTATTTCGTTGCGTTTTCATACAATTATTGTCGCATATTGAAATGATAATTTAGTCAGTTAAACAAAAATCTCAAAAATCCCTGCCGGGAAGCAGGGATTTTTGCCGTGTCTTGCGTACTAAAATTTATGGAGGGAGTTTTGCAGGTCTTGTGGTGTCTGGCACGCCGTTCAGACCGGGGAAAGGCCGATACGGGCGCTGCCGGAGACGAGATAGTAGGTGGTATCTTTCTCCAGGGCATCGCTGATGAGAGTAACATAACCGACCGAGGTTTCCGGGGTGAAGGAGAGCATGGGGGTACTCTCTTCCGCCGCCGTGACGGTCAGGGGCCGGCCGCCGGTCAGCCACAGCTCCACGCTGATGCGGGGCAGGCTGGTATACAGCTGCGGCTCCTCCGGGAGGGGGCCGGCCGCCAGCAGGGTGCCACCGCTAATATGGGCCGTGGCAGCCCGCAGGGGGTTCTGCTCCCGGCCGGAGCCGAGCAGCAGACTGCCGCCCGACTGGAACAGTGATCCGCCGATATCCAAAGCATGGGTCCCGGCGCAGATGGAAAGGCTGCCGCCGGTCACGGTCATTTTGCGCAGGTCGGTAGCGGGATCGTTCTCGGATCTGACATACCCGCCGGAGAGGGCCAGGCCCTCCTCCACGGCGGTAATGGACAGGCTGGCCGCCGGAAAGGGTCATATCCTCCGCCACAGCGCCGCGGCGGGCGGTGAGGATGGAAACATCTCCGGCGGAAAGGGTGAGCTGCTGGGTGGTGATGGCAGTATCGCCGCCGGAAATGGTGACACGGCTGCCGGACAGCTTGGTGCTTCCCACGGAATAGAGGGCGGCATCGCTGCAATCCAGCGTAAAGGTACCGCCGGAAAGCGCCAGGGATTTGCCGGCGGAAAGGCCCCGCGCGCTATCGCTCACGATCTGCTCCCGGTTGATGATGGGCTGTTTTTCGGTGGGCTGCTGCTGGGGCAGACCGCCCCACAGGCCCCATTTTTCGGCGGTCTCGCCATAACTGGCGTTGCCGCTGCCGCCGCCGGTGGTGATGTGGTACTCCCCTGCCGTGGCCGAAAGGCTCCCGGCCGCCGTGATGCCGTCCCCGCCGCAGATGAGGGCCACTGTGCCCCCTGCCAGCGTCACGCTGCCCTGCCCGGATTTGGCGGAACTGGCCGAAAGGCCGGTGCGGCCGCAGGCGATGGAAAGCTGTCCGCCGCTGATCTGCAGCTCCTGCCCGGCAACCAGTCCGTCCCGCCAGGCGGTGATCTCCAGGGTGCCTTCCGCCACGGCCAGGGTGCCCTCGCTGCGCAGGGCGTCATTGTGGATGGCCTCCACCGAAAGGCTGCCCCCGCCGGTGATGAGCAGGTCGCCCTCCACGCTGATGGCGGCTTCCCGCACCTTGCTGCCGGAATAGAGATAGCTTTTGCCATCGGAGAGGGTATTCTCGGTGCCGTTCTCCAGCAGCAGCACCACGGTGCCGCCGCCATTGGAGTAGATGACCGGGCCCCGTTCACAGTGCATATCCACCCCGCACAGCACCAGCCGGGCCGTTTCCCCCGCCGGGATCTCCACGGTGAGCTGGGCATCCTGCAAAGTACCGCTGAGCAGGTAGGTGCCCCCCTGGGAGATGATGACCCGGGAAGCGGTGGCGGTGACATTGGGGGCATTGCTGATGACGGAATCGACATTGAACTGCAGGATATAGTACGGCTCCTGCTGCCACTGGGAATGATCCGCCGTCATGGGTGCGGTCATGGATTCCAGCGATTCGTTTTCCTGCGGGGCATGGCCGCAGCCCGCCAGCAGCAATATTACCGGCAGCAGAAGCATTAGGCAGCGTTTCATCGGGGGCGTCCTCCCTTCTCTTTTTTGGGGCTTGGGGTTCACATGCTTATTCTGGCCCTATCATACCGCAAAATGAGAAAGAGTGCAAATCTCTTTGCGGGTGGGGCGCCTAAGGCGGTACGGGCCGCAGGCGGGCGGGGCGCAGCCCCGGCGATGCAAAGCATCGCCGCAGCGGACATTTGTCCGCTGGACCCATCCGCAGGATGGGTCGGGCTGCGCCCCGAGCCGGCCCCCTGCAGAAACCAAAATCACTGCAGGGCGGCAATATAGAGCTTGCAGGTATCGGCCAGAGCCGCGGCTATTTCCTCCTGCCGGCCCTCCGAGAGGGCACAGCGCAGCAGAAAGCCGGAAATACAGCCCTCTCCGACCATGGAAAGGTATTCCGGCTCCGGCATACGGGGGGCCAGGCCCTCCTCCACCGCGGCAGTGGTCAGGCAGTTCATGATCTCCCCGATCATGCGGCGGGTATCGGCACGCTCCTGCGGACCGCCGCAGATATCATACAGGGCGGCCTGCGGAAACCCCATGGAGGGCACCTGTGAAAAGAAAACGGAGCTGCACTCCAGCAGCTGGCGGGCGGTGATCTCGATGACCTTCCAGCGGGCTTCAAAGCCCTCGGCGTCGGAAATGGCGGCGTAGAGCTCCTGGAAGCCCTGGGCCCTGCTGTACTGCATGGCATCCCGCAGCAGCTCCTCCCGGGAGGGGAAATACTCGTACACAGTGCCTTTGCCGATGCCAGCGGCTTCGGCGATCTCAGAAACCTTCAAATCTCCCAGCGGACGGCCCTGCCGCAGCAGCTTTAATACCGCACGGAACACTGAGGCCTTTTTCTCCGGCAAGTTCATACCTCTTCTACCTCCTCGATGACAACTTTCTTGGGGTCTTTCTTTAGGAAAATATCGTAAATGGCGGGGACAATGAACAGAGTAAGCAGGGTGGCGTAGGCCAGGCCGCCGATGGTAACGATGGCCAAGGGCTGCAGCATATCGCCGCCGGCGCCCAGGCCCAGCGCCATGGTAGCCAGGCCGAAAATGGTGGTCATGGCAGTCATGAGGATGGGGCGGATGCGGTCGCGGCCGGTCTGTACCAGCGCTTCGGCGCGTTCCATCCCCTCCAGCCGCAGCCCGTTGGCGTAATCCACAAAGACGATGCCGTTATTCACAACGACACCCGCGAGCATAAGGAAGCCCAGCATGGCAATGACTGAGAGCTCCTTGCCGGTGATCCACAGGGCCAAAAGGCCGCCGGTGAAGGCCAACGGAATGGTGAACAGCACGATAAACGGCGAGAGCAGCGACTGGAACTGCGCCACCATGATGAGGTAGATGAAGGCGATGGCCAGGGCGATCATCAGGATGAGGTCGCTCATGGTGGATTGGATCATCTCATTTTCGCCCTCAATGGCATAGGAGCAGCCATCCGGCATCTCATAATCGGCCAGCAGCTTTTCCACCTCACGGCTCACCAGGCCGATGTTGTAGCCATCGGCGATCTGGGCGGTGACGGTGACGGTACGGGCCTGATTTTCACGGTGGATGGCGGAAGCGGACGCGGCCTCGGTCACTGCGGCGATCTCGGAAAGACGGACCTCGCATTCCTCCTGGTTTTTGGTACCGGTCAGGCAGAGCTCCTCCAGCGTTTCCCGGGTGGTGATACCGGCGCTATCGGGGACGACCACAACCGGCAGGTCACTGTTATCCACGGTGATATCGGTGGCGGTGGTTTGGGAAAGAACGGCGGCGGCCACCTGCTGGTAGACCTGCGCAACCGTCAGGTTGTACTCGGCGGCTTTGGCTTTATCCACGGTGATGCGCACCTCGGTGCTGCTGTCCTCCTGCCCATCACTGACCGAAGCGACCCCTTCCACGGCGGAAAGGGTTTGGGCCAGGTCGGTGGCGGCGGCCCGCAGGGCATCCATATCATCGCCGGTGACGGCCAGCTGAATACCGCTGCCGCCGGTCATCATACTCATATCCATGGTGGAGCCGTTGGCGGAAACGGTGCAGTCCAGATCGGCGCAGGCTTCCTCGATCTTTTTGGCGATCTCCTGGCTGGAATCGCTGCGGTCATCACCCAGCAGCACATAGATGGACAGGCTGCTGCCGCCCATGCTCATCATGCTCTGGCCCTCCATGGCGCCGACGGTATCCACCCCATCCACGGTAAGGATCCGCTCCAGGACGGTATCGCACATGGCCCATGTTTCGCTTTGGGTGGCGTCCTCCGGCATCTCGATGGAGACCGACACCTGTGGGCTATCCATTTCCGGCATAAAGGCGGTGCCCATGCTGACCGCCAGCACCGCGCTGGCAATAAGCAGTGCCACCGCGCCCAGCAGAACGGGAGCCTTGTGCCGCAGCACTTTCCGCAGAAGGTTTTCGTAGCCCGCTATCATGCGGTTCAGGAGACGGTTGGGCTTTTCCCCTGCGGTATCGCGGGTCAATATTTTGCCCGAAAGGGCGGGCACCAAGGTAAGGGCGACCAGCAGACTGGCACCCAGTGAATAGGCGATGGTCAGGCCCATATCGGCGAAGATCTGCCGGGTAAGGCCGCTGGTGAACAGGATGGGCACAAATACGCAGACAGTGGTAAGGGTGCTGGCGGTGATAGCCCCGGCAATCTGGCGGCAGCCGTGAACCGCCGCCGTGGCGGCATTGTAGCCCAGCTGGCGCAGACGGTAGATATTCTCGATGGCAACGATGCTGTTATCCACCAGCATGCCGACGCCAAGGGCAAGGCCTGAAAGGGAGATGATATTGAGAGTGACGCCGGTGAAGTGCATAAGCACCACCGCCAAAAGCAGACTGATGGGGATACTGAGCGCCACAATGATAGTGGGGCGGAAGTCCCGCAGGAACAGCATGAGGACAATGACGGCCAGCAGCGCGCCGAACAGCAGATTTTCCAGCACCGAGCTGATGACCAGATCGATGTACTGGCCCTGATCACTGAGGGCGGTGAGGTGCAGACCCTCGTATTTTTCCTCCAGCTGGGCCATGGCAGCATAGAGATTATCGCAGGCACCGGAGGTGGAAGCGATGGAGGACTTTTGTACCGTGAGCAGCACACCGTCATTGCCGTTTATTTTGGCGTACAGCTCCTCGGCGTTATCCGCCAGGCGGACAGTGGCGATATCGGTCAGACGGATCTCCCCCACATCGCCGACATCGTCTTGGAAGAGCACCCAGTTCTGCAGCTCCTCCAGGCTGGTAAATTTATCGCCGACCTTGAGGGCATTCTGCCCCTCGGCGCTTTGGATATAGCCGGCGGGCATCGAGAAGTTCTGCGCCATGAGCAACTGCGAAACGGCGGACTGGGTGAGAATGCCGTCCAGCCCGGCGGCCTTGTAGGCGGCATCCCGCTGCTGGCGGAACTGCTCCTCGGCTTCATTCAGGGCCTGTTCGGCCTGCTGTAATTGCAGGGTGGCCAGAATGAGCTGCTGAGAAAGCTCCAGCTTGCCGGTCTCCAGCTGGCTCTGCGCCTTATCCAGCTGCGAAAGAGCGGCGTCCAGCTCCTTTTGGCTGGACTGAGCGGTTTCCAGCTCCTTTTTTAGCTGCGGGATGCGGGGCGCCAGCGCATCGATGGCGGCGTTCAGCTCGGTAATGGTGCCGTAGTCATCCTGCACCTTATCGTGGCTTTCGATCCACTTCTTGCCCTCGGCCTCGCCCAGCACGAGTTTGATGGCGGCGGCGTTTTCCTCGATGGCTTTGGTAGCGTCGGCGATGGCCTTCTCGGCCTCCGCCTTCGCCTCGGTGGCCTGCTGGAAGGTCTCCAGCCGGGCGTTGGCGCGGGTCACCTCCTCCTCGGCAGCCGAGAGCTTTTCCGCGGCGGCAACGGTTTGGGGATCATTGCGGGTAAGGTAGGCGGTCTGCGCCGCCTGGATGGCGGTAAGCTCGGCTTCGGCGGTATTGAGCTGGGCTTGCAGCCCGGTATTATCGGGGTCCTTCTCCAGCTGAGCCTGGAGGTCGTCCACCTCCGCCTGCTTTTCCTGCTCCTGCCGCAGCAAGTCCTGCCAGCCGGGATCGTCCTTGAGACGCTCCGGTGCGCCGGCCAGCGCCTCATCGTAGGCGGTTTGTGCGGCTTCCTGCGCATCCTTGGCATTGGTCACATCCTGCTGCAGGGCGGCTTCACTGCTGCCGATCTCCTTGAGGGCGGCTTCGGCGGTCTCCAGCGAGGCTTGGGCGGCTTTCAGCTGGGCGCGCAGCTGGGTGCGGGTAAGCTGCAGAGATTGCAGCTCGGCATATTTTACAGCGGAAAGATGGGTACGGGCGTAATCTTCACTGGCATTGTAGCTATCGCGCAGATTTACCATGTTATCGTACTGGGCCAGCACGGCCTGAATGGCCTTGACCTCCGCCGAGGTGAGGGTGGAGCCGAGGGAGGCCTGATCCTTGGCATCGGCCAGCTGCTGGGCAGCGGCCACCAGCTGGGCATAGGCGGTGCCGCTTTGCTCCTCCAGCTTCTTTTTGGCGTCGTTGATCTGCCTGCGAGAATTCTTGAGCTGCTTTTCGGCATCGGCCAGGGAGCTATCAATGGCCGCCAACACCTTATCGTTCAACTCATCGATTTTGGCTTGATCCAGCTCCACACGGATCTGGCTTTCTACCAGACCGCTGCCGGAAACGGACGCGACGCCGTCCACCCGCTCCAGTGCCGGAATCACGGTGGAGGAGGTAAACTGAGAAAGCTCGTTTCGGGCCATATTATCGCTATCCACCGCCAATACCATGATGGGCAGCATATCGGGATTGATCTTCATGAGCACCGGGCTGCCGGCGGCCTCGGGCAGGGAGCCGGCAATCTGATCAAGGCTGGCGTTCATTTCGATCATGGCGGAATCCATGCCGGTGCCTTCCTCAAATTCCAGCACCACGATACTGACATTTTCCTGCGAGATACTGGTGATATTCTTGACACCGCTGGTGGTAGCCAGGGCGCTTTCCAGCGTTTTGGTCACGCTTTGCTCCACCTGCTCCGGACTGGCGCCGATGTAGGTGGTATAGGCGATGGCATAGGGCAGATCCATATTCGGCAGGAGGTCGGTGGTCATATTGATGAAGGACATGACACCGAGGATAAGCACCAGCATCACACAGACGAATACGGTCATGGGCTTTTTGACACTGAGACGAGACAGCATAGAGGATTCTCCATTTCCGGGGGATAGATGTTCCGACCGACCGGTCGGTCGGGTATTTCTAATCTTATTTTAGCGCAAAACGGGACGAACGCAAGAGGAAAGATATTAACATTTCGTAAAGGTTATAGCATCGGCGCGGGAGAGTATGCTATAATAACCATGGACATTGCAGGAAGCCGGGTTCGGGCGGCCCCGCGCGGGAGCCTCCGGCTCCCGAAGGGCGCCCCCCGCAGGGGGGCGCTCCAGCCCGGCGGAGCCAGGCACGGGGCCGCCCGAATGCCAGCCTGCATCCCCAAAGGAGGTAACCGCCATGTATCACATCCTGGTCGTGGATGACGAAGCCAAGATCCGCGAGATCATTAAAAAATACGCAGTATTCGAGGGCTACCGGGTCACCGAGGCCGCCAATGGCATGGAGGCCATCGACCTGTGCCGCACCGAGCCGTTCGATCTCATCATCATGGATGTGATGATGCCAGAGCTGGACGGCTTTTCCGCCTGCCGCGAAATCCGCAAATACAACCGCACGCCCATCATCATGCTTTCCGCCCGCGGCGAAGAATATGACCGCATCCACGGCTTCGAGCTGGGGATCGATGACTATGTGGTCAAGCCCTTTTCCCCCAAGGAGCTGATGATGCGGGTGGCCGCCATCATCAAGCGCAGCGGCGGCGAGGAAAACAACCGTTTTGTTTTTGAGGGGCTGACGGTGGATTTTACCGCGCGGCTGGTTTTCATTGACGAGCAGCGCATAGAGATGTCTCCCAAGGAGTACGACCTGTTTTTCTATATGGTGCGCAACCGCGGCGTGGCCCTGACCCGCGAGCGGCTGATCCACGATGTGTGGGGCTATGATTTTTACGGCGACGACCGCACGCTGGATACCCATGTAAAGCTGCTGCGCAAGAGCCTGGGCCGGTACAGCCGGTGCATTATCACGCTAAGAGGAGTTGGGTACCGCTTTGAAACTGTGGCAGAGCCGGAAAGCGATGCAGACGGAGACGCCAACTGAGTCCTCCCCTGCCCCGCAGCATAAGCAAAGCCGTTTTTCCCACCTGGGCATCCGCTGGAGACTGGTGGGCAGCTTTGCTATGTTTGTGGCGCTGCTGCTGATGCTGCTGTGGCTTTTGCAGATCGTCTTTTTGGAGAGCTTCTACAAATCCATCAAGACCAGCTCCATTAAAAATACCGCCGAGGAAGTAGCCGCCAGCATCAATGATGAGAACTTCTACACCGAGGTGAACCGCCTGACCCGCCAGGATCTCATCTGTGTCCACATCGTGCGGGAGGACGGCACCCCGGTACTGACCTCCGGCAACCAGCCCTCCTGCATCCTGCACATGCTGCTTACCGATCAGGCGGCGCTGCTGTTCCGGCAGGCGCAGGAAAACGGCGGCACCGTGCTGGAAAACTATCAGCTCCTGGAGCTTTCCCCCGCCATGCAGAGCAAAGCAACCGCCCAGGCCGCCTCCACCGAGCAGCTACTGTACGGCATTCTGACCACGCGCGGAGAGGACGAAGGCGCCGAGCCGGTCATGGTCATGGTGGATGCCACCATCACGCCCATCAATACCACGGTGGAAACACTGCGGGCCCAGCTGGTCATCATCACGGTCATCATGACGGCGTTTTCCATCCTGCTGGTGCTGCTGCTTTCCTCCATGATTTCCCGTCCCATCACCCGCATTACCAAAAGCGCCAAGCAGCTGGCCACCGGCGATTACGGCACGCAGTTTACCGGCGGCACCTACCGGGAGGTCACCGAGCTGGCCGACACCCTGAACTATGCCAGCCGGGAGCTGAGCAAGGTGGAACATCTGCGGCAGGAGTTCATCGCCAATGTGAGCCACGACCTGCGCACCCCGCTGACCATGATTACCGGCTATGCCGAGGTAATGCGCGATCTGCCGGGTGAAAATACCCCGGAAAATGTGCAGATCATCATAGATGAGGCCCGCCGGCTGACTGATTTGGTCAATGATTTGCTGAATCTTTCCCGGCTACAAAGTGGCGCGCAGACCCCCGAACCGGAGCCGCTCAATCTCACCAAGATGATCCGCGGCATTATGGGGCGGTACGCCAAGCTGGTGCTGCATGACGGCTACGCCATCACGCTGGAAGCGGACGGCGACGCCATGGTGATGGCCGACCGGCTGCGCATGACCCAAGTGCTGTATAATCTCATCAATAACGCCATCAACTATGCCGGGGCCGACCGGGCCGTACTGGTGCGCCAGACCATCGAGAATGGGACTGTGAAGGTGGAGGTCATCGACCACGGCGAAGGCATTCCGGCCGAGAGCCTGCCCTATGTGTGGGACCGCTACTACAAGGTGGATAAAAACCACCGCCGCTCCACCGTGGGGGCCGGGCTGGGACTTTCCATTGTAAAGGGCGTGCTGGAGGCCCACGGCGCCGAATACGGCGTAGCCAGCACCCTGGGCGAGGGCAGCGATTTCTGGTTCCGGCTGCCGCTGCTGCCCCCCGATGCCGCTTTAACCGCCGAAAGTGAAGAAAATCATTCCGATTTTTCCTGATTTCTTCACACAGCCATCACATTGGCCGTATATGATAAAGGTGTGGAATAAATAAGGGCGCACAGCCCGGCCGAAGGTTTTTCTTTCTCCTCCTTATCTTCATCCTTCTTTATACTTTTTCGTTTTGTCCTCATTTTCTTTTCCCTTCGGCTCATTCCCCAAGCTCCTGCGCCGGCTGCAAACGGCCGCAGGAAACAGTTTTACCAGGAGCTCCCGCACTGTAACAGGTGCGGGAGCTTTTTTGTGTTCTTTAATATTTTATGAATTCACCGTGAACTGCGTTGACTATATAGGGGCAAAATGGTATGCTGACTGTATTAGCTCCAGTAGTACAGTTTGCTGCAAAGTTTTTTTGCATTTTTTGTTTTTGGATGCAATAAAATCCATCAAACTGTACACTTATTTTAGTGAAATATGATTTTTCTGCGAGAGGGGGAAAAAATGTGCAATACATGGTGGAGACCAAAAATCTCCGCAAGGTGTACCGGACCGGCGATGAAAAGGTAGTCGCTCTGGATAATATCGACCTGACCATCGAGCAGGGGCAGGTGTGCTGTATACTGGGTACCTCCGGCAGTGGTAAATCCACCCTGCTGAACCAGCTGGCCGGGCTGGAAAAGCCCACCCGCGGCACGGTAAAAATCAAGGGAGAGCTGATCTCCAAGATGAGCGAAAAGCAGCTGGCGGTGTTCCGGCAGAAGCACATCGGATTTGTGTTCCAGTCCTACAATCTCATTCAGGGGATGACCGCTGTGGAAAATGTGGCCATGCCGCTGATGTTCCGCCGGGTTTCCCGCAAAAAGCGTGAGGAAGCCGCCCGTGAAATGCTAAAGCAGGTGGGACTGGGCGAGCGCATGGACCACCGTCCCAATGAAATGAGCGGCGGCCAGCAGCAGCGCGTGGGCATTGCCCGCGCCTTTGTTACCAATCCTGAGGTGGTATTTGCCGATGAACCCACCGGCAACCTGGATACCAAAACGACCAAAGAGGTCATGGAGATGTTCCTGCGGTTTGCCCGGGAAAAGGGCACCACGATCATACTGGTGACACATGACCGCAGCCTGGCAGAATACTGCGACCGCATCGTGACCATCTCGGATGGACGCATCATTTCCAATGAGGACCACCGCCATGCCAAGGCGATCCAAGACCCTCCCGCCGCCCCCACCGAGGAGCTGCCGGAGACCCTGCAATTTACCGATAACACACTGGCCGCCGGCCAAGGAGGAGTATGACCGTGAAAAAGATGAGCAAGATCCTGACATTTATTCTGGTGCTGGCCATGGTGCTGGGCACCGTGGCGATGGCGGATGAATCGTCCTATACTGTTTCTGCCACTGATGGTTCTTTGGAGCACGGCAGCATTACGCTTACATATAACACAACAAAAGAAGGAAGTGCCGGGACTGCAACTTGTACCCTTAACAGTACTACTAAGTCCAAAGCGCTTCCCGATGATGTGAAAAAAGTTAAAGTTACTTTTAATGCTGCCCCCGGCTATGAATTTGTCAGTGCTACATATAAAGTAGGCGATACTGGTACACAGTCTGTTGCAGATTTCGGCGAAATTAATATTACCGGCAACACAACCATCACCCCCGTATTCCGTGAAAAGCAGAGCCTTGGCGGGGAAAAAACGGTCGATAGCTTCCGGCTGGATGCTATTTGCAGCGGCAGCTACTACTGGCAGATGTATCACAAGGACATGGCCAATAACAAAAAGTACACCAAATATCCCGGCTCCCCTGCGGATAAGGTCAATCCCAGCTCTGAGATCGTAAAGGGCAACTATGTTGATTTGACCCTGTATGTTACTGATACCGACTATGTCACCTTTATTAACGGCGATACCGATAAAAATAAGCTTTTCTCGGTTACCACCCCCGGCGACAGCAGCTTCCTTGCGGGAAACACCACCCCCTCCGCCAATGCGGAGATCGCCGCATGGGAGGGCAAGGGCTATACCGTTAAGCTGACCGGCGTATACTATGTGGGCGGCAGCGATAACACCCTGAAGCTTATCATTACCCAGGGCAACTACAATGCCATCCTTTCCTGCAAGATCGACAATGCGACCATCGTGCCAGAAAAGGAAAACGACAAAAAACCGGATGAGGAGACTACCGCAGCGCAGCCCTATGTCATCATCAGCAGCTATAGCTACGGCAAGGGCGACCTGGTGGCCGGTGAGACCCGCAATATCACCATGACCTTCCGCAATACCAGCAAGACCATGGCCGTGGAAAACATGATGGTGACCATGACCCTGCCCGATGCCATGATGCTGACCAGCAGCTCCAATTCCTTCTACATCGAATCGCTGGCAGCCGAGGGCACCATCACCAAGACCGTGAATGTGACCGTGAAGCCCACTGCGGCGGCCCAGTCCCATTCCATGACCGTTGATTTTACCTATGACTACCTGGATAACGGCGTGCGCCGCAATGCCAAGACCACCGAGACCATCAGCATGCCGGTGCTGCAGGTGGACCGCTTTACCGTGACCGGCATCGACCTGCCCCAACAGATCTTCATAGGCGAGGAAAATAACCTCTCCGTCAACTTCGTCAATAAGAGCCGTACCGATATCTACAATCTTTCCGCCAAGCTGAACTGCGAGGGGCTTTCCAATAACGGTGAGGAGCAGTATCTGGGCAATCTTGCCTCCGGCACCACCTCCAGCGCCGATTTCTACATCACCGGGAATGAAAAGTGCGAGCTGGTGGGTGAGGTCATTATCACCTACGAGGATACCAACATGAACCAGCGCACCGTTTCGGTGCCCTTTACCACGCAGGTGACCAGCTACGAGGATGTATGGGGTCCCAGCAATCCCAGCGTCGACCCCGGTATGGATCCCGGCACTGACCCCGGCATGGAGGAGCCTGCGGGTTTCCCGTGGTTCTGGGTCATCGGTGGTGTGGTGGTAGTGGCTGCCGGCGTATTTGTGTACCTGAAGCTGCGTAAAAATAAAAAGGAGAGCGTAGACGAAGATGAGGATATCTGACCTTCTGAGCGTCTGCCTGCGAAACCTGACCCGCCGCCGGGTGCGTACCGCCCTGACCGTTATCGGCGTTGTCATCGGCGTGTGCGCCATCATCTTGATGGTCTCACTCGGCATCGGTGCGCGGGAATCCATGATGCAGATGCTGCAAGAGTGGGGCGATCTTACCATCATCAATGTCTACAATTACGGCGGAGGCGAGACCAAGCTGGACGATAAAGCCCTCTCCAAAATACAGGCGATGGATAATGTACAGATCGCGACCCCGTTTTACAGCAGCCGGGTCAGTTTCCGGCTGAAATCCCGCAACGGGCGCTATGCGGCCTATACCAATATCATCGGCATCTACCCCGAGGCGTTTGACGCTCTCGGCTATAAATTGAGCGACGGCACCTCCTTCGCAGACAGCAAAAAGGATTACAGCATGGTGGCGGGCGCCAATGTGGCGTATTCCTTCCGGGATACCAAGAAAAAGCGCAATAACTATGTGGATCGCAACCAGACCGACGCCATGGGCAACCCCAAAAAGCCCTTTGTGGATATCATGAAGGATAAGCTGGTTTTGTACAGTGAAAGCTATGACAACAACGGCAACCTGAAAAAGGGCCTGGAGGTCACCCCCAATGTAACCGGCGTGATGGTGGAGGACTGGAACAAGGGCTGGGAAACCAGCGAATGCATCCTGATGGACATCAACCAGCTGAAGGCGCTGGAGCAGAAATACTATAAGATCAGCGGTGAAAAGGCTCCAGACACCACCAACTATGATGAGGTACGGGTCAAGTGCGTAGACGCTGCATCGGTTGCCGCAGTGCAGCAATCCATCACCGATATGGGCTTCCAGTGCTCCTCGATGGAGGACACCCGTAAGATGTTCGATGAACAACTCACCATGATCCAGACCATGCTGGGCGGTCTGGCGGCTATCTCTCTGTTTGTCGCCGCCATCGGCATTGCCAACACCATGGTCATGTCCATCTATGAGCGCACCAAGGAGATCGGCGTCATGAAGGTGCTGGGCGCCGAGCTGGGCGCCATTCGCGCCATGTTCCTCACCGAATCCGCTATGATCGGTCTGATCGGCGGCGTGGTGGGCGTTGGGCTCAGCTTCCTGATCAGCTATCTGTTAAACAATGTGCCGATCGTAGCAAACCTTCTGGCATCGCTGGGGCTCAGCTTCGGCAACGGCGGGGCGGTTTCCATCATTCCGTGGTGGCTGGTGCTGCTGGCAATGGTCTTTTCGATGATGGTCGGCGTTGTTTTCGGTTTTATCCCTGCCAACCGCGCTGTTAAGATCTCCGCTTTGGAGGCCATTCGGCACGACTAAACCTACTGCAATGAAAAAGCCCCCTCGGGGGCTTTTCTCTTTGTGCCGCCCGTGGTATAATTTGAGACAGAACCGGACTGGGCGGCACAGGGCGCGGGGCGCTCCGGACGGAGGCCGGAGCCACGGCCCGTAGGGCCGTGTAAGGCCGCCTGCAGGGCGGCCTGCCCCGCGCCATACCTGCCCGCTGCATCCACTCTGCCAAGGAGGGAAACACCATGCCACACGATCTGCAAGCCAGCCTTGCCGCCTATCGGCCCTACAATGAGCAGGAGCAGCGCGATCTGCCGCTGCTGCTGGCCGCGCTAAAGCAGCCGGATAGCTTTACCCGGCAGAATGAAACCGCCCATTTTACCGCCTCGGCCTGGGTGGTGAACCCCGCGCGGAATAAGGTGCTGATGATCTATCACAACATCTACAATAGCTGGAGCTGGACCGGCGGCCATGCCGATGGTGAAACCGACCTTTTGGCGGTCGCGCTGCGGGAGGTAGCCGAGGAAACCGGACTGCAAACGCTCCGCCCCGTCAGTCGTGAACTGTTCTCGGTCGAGATCCTTACCGTGGATGGACACGAAAAACGAGGGCGGTATGTCCCCTCCCACCTGCATCTCAATTGCACCTATCTCATCGAAGCCGATGATACCGAGCCGCTGCGGGTAAAGCCCGATGAAAACAGCGGTGTGCGGTGGTTCGCCCCGCGAGAGGCGCTGGCCGCCTGCACCGAACCCTGGATGCGCGACCGTATCTACCAAAAGCTCATCGAAAAAAACACCCAGTATAAATAAAAGGAGGGACTGTCATGAAGCCGCATGAAACCACCGCCCAGTGCGTGGAGCGCAAGCTGGGGCGCAAGCTCCGCCTCATCCGCGTGGCGCGCGGGGAGGAACCGGCCGATATCGTATTCAAAAACGCCACCTATCTCAATGTGTTCAGCAATGACTTCTGCCATGGGGATATCGCTGTTTCCGATGGGCTCATCGCCGGCATCGGCAGCTACCACGGCAGCAAAGAGGTGGATGTCTCCGGCAGCTTTGTCTGCCCCGGCCTCATCGATGCCCACATCCACCTGGAAAGCAGCCTGGTTTCCCCTGCCGAGTTTGCCCGAGCGGTCATCCGCCACGGCACCACCACTGTCATCACCGATCCGCACGAGATTGCCAATGTCATGGGAGTGGATGGCATCCGCTATATGCTGGAGGCCACCGAGGGCCTGCCGGTGGATGTCCACTTTATGCTGCCCAGCTGCGTGCCCGCCACGCCGTTGGATGAAAGCGGCTGCACGCTGGATTATCAGGCCATCGATGACCTGTATGACCACCCTAGAGTTCTTGGCCTGGCGGAAATGATGAACTATGTCGGTGTCATCAATGGCGACCCAGCAGTCATCAGCAAAATCCTGGCCAGTCAGGCCCACCACAAAAAAATCGATGGCCACGCACCCGATCTCTCCGGCGCCGATCTCAACGCCTATATCGCCGCCGGTGTCTATTCCGATCACGAGTGCAGCACCTGCCAGGATGCGCTGGAAAAGCTGCAGCTCGGCCAGTTCATCATGATACGGGAGGGCACCGCCGCCCAGAATCTGCGGGCACTCCTGCCGCTGCTCAATCAGCAGTACTACTCCCGGTGCATGTTTGCCACCGATGATAAACACCCCCTGGATCTTTTGCAGGGCGGCCACATCGATTATATCATCAGGGAAGCCATTGCCTGCGGCGTTGATCCCATCATTGCCATCAAGGTGGCCAGCCATCAGGCAGCCCGCTATTTCCTGATGAACAACAAAGGCGCCATCGCCCCCGGCTACCTGGCCGACCTGGTGGTCTTCGATAACTTCCGTCACTTCAATATCCAGGAGGTGTATAAGCGCGGCCGCTGCGTCTTTGCGGATGGCGAGGTTCTACCCTTTGACGCGCCCGCGGTGGAGCCCAGCCTTTCCCGCCGCGCGCACGAGACCTTCCGCATCGCGCCAGTCACGCCGCAGCAGCTGGCCGCCGGAGATCTGCCGGTCATCGGCATCGTCCCGGGCGAAATCATCACCCAGAACCTTGGCCGGGCGGCTGCCCCCGATCCCACCCATGATATCCTAAAGATCGCCGTAGCGGAGCGCCACCATGGCACCGGGCACATTGGCCTGGGATACATTAAAGGTTACGGCCTGCGGCAGGGCGCTGTGGCCACCAGCTTTGCCCACGATTCCCATAATATCATCGCCGTGGGCGCCGATGACGCCGACCTGGCCTTTGCCATCAACCGCATTGCCGAAATGCAGGGCGGCACCGTAGTCGTGCACGAGGGCAAGGTCATCGCTGAGCTGCCGCTGCCGGTGGCTGGCCTAATGAGTGACGCCCCGCTGGAGGAGGTAAACGACCTGCTGGAGCAGGCCAAGGCCGCCGCCCACCGCATGGGTGTTTCCCCGGGCATCGATCCCTTTATGACCCTCTCCTTTATGAGCCTGCCGGTCATTCCCGCCCTCAAGATCACCACCCACGGGGTCTTTGATGTGGAACAGTGGAAATACATCTGATTTTTCTTGCAGAGCCGTGTCCTTCCCCCCTGTGGGGCGGGCACGGCTTTTCCATTTAGGGCTTTTTGCAGGGGGCATGGCGGGCGCCCGCACCCTATCTCGCCTCCATTTGTGTACCTCCTCCAAAAACAAATGCCAATCCCCTGTAAACATTGTCTTTCCTTTCGCCCTTTTATGTGCTAAAATATTGCATTATAAGGAGCGTTCCACCGATACGGTCGGGCCAGCCCTTCCGGGCAGCCCTCCTCCGCTCCGGTACGCCCCTGCCAAATCTCTGCAAAAGGAGTGACAGTGTGTGAATTTTTCCGTCAATAGCCCCATCCTGTTCGTGCTGGCCGGGATCATCATTCTGGCCGTGCTGCTGCAGTCGGTCTTTTTCCTGGTGCGTGCCGTCCGCCGCAGCAAGGAAATCGGCATGGACCAGCAAAAGCTGCGCAAGACCATGGTCACCGCCGGTGTCTTCACCATCGCCCCGGCCGTCGCCATCGTCATCAGCGTCATCACCCTCTCCAAGGACCTCGGCCTGCCGCTGCCCTGGCTGCGCCTTTCGGTGGTCGGCTCCCTCTCCTACGAGACCATTGCCGCCACCAACGCCGAAAGCGCCATGGGCCTCACCTTTGGGCAGGTTTCCGCCCTTACCGCTTCCCAGTATGTCACCATCGCCTGGGTCATGACCATCAGCATCATGCTGGGCATCTGGCTGGTACCGCTCATCGGTAAAAAGCTGCAGGGCGGCATGACCAAGATAGAAAACCGTGATAAGCGCTGGGGCGATATCCTCTCCTCCGCCCTGTTCATCGGTATGATCGCCGCTTTCCTCGGCTATGTGTTCTGCGATTTCGGCACCATCTTCCACGGCGATCCCTCCGGCCTTATCCCGGTATGCGTTATGATCGTTTCCGCCGTCATTATGGCGCTGTGCGGCCTTATCATGAAAAAAACCGGCTGGCACTGGGTGGGCGATTACGCCCTGCCGATGAGTCTTATTCTCGGCATGGCCTCCGCCATTCCCATCACCGGCTGGCTGTCCTAAGGGAAAGGAGGATCACACCATGAAAAAAGCAAATATGACTTATATGGATTCCGTCCATCACTACGGCCGCGTCTGGAACCTTTCGATGATGGTTCTGCTGCTGATGTTCCCCGCCGCCGTCTCTATCATCTTCCACGCCCCTGCCGATGGCAAGGGCCTCCTGATGGGCCTCATCGCCACCGCCCCCATGTACTGGGCGGTCGGGTTCATCGAAACGCTGACCTATGTGCCCATGCTGGGCGCAGGCGGCAGCTACCTCTCCTTCGTCACCGGCAATATCAGTAATCTCAAGCTCCCCTGTGCCCTCAACGCCCTGGAGCAGGCCGATGTGAAAGCCAACAGCGAGGAAGGCGAGATCGTTTCCACCGTGGCCATTGCCGTTTCCAGCATCGTCACCACCGTCATCATCATTCTGGGCGTCATTCTCATCATCCCGCTCACCCCGGTGTTGGAAAGCCCCGCCCTGGCCCCCGCCTTCGCGCAGATCCTGCCCGCCCTGTTCGGCGGCCTGGGTGTGGTGTTCATCTCAAAGAACGCCAAGCTCTCCATCGCCCCCATCTGCCTGATGCTGGTTCTCTTCATCTTCGTTCCCGCCCTCAATTCCAGCACCGTCGGCATTATGGTGCCGGTCAGCGTGCTGTTTACCGTGGGGGTGGCCCGCATCCTGTATAAAAAGGGGATCCTGTGATCCCATAAAATACTGCAAGGAGGTTTTCTGTCATGATCGTTCTGTATATCATATTGGCCGTTCTCGTCCTGCTGCTGGCCGTGGTGCTGCTGCGCACCGCGGCGTTCCGTCCCAAGGCCGAAGCCGCTAAAACCTACGCCCCCGTTGAGTTTGACCGAGAGGCCGCTGTAACCAATCTTCAGCGGCTCATTCGCTGCCGCACCGTCAGCTACACCGATGCCTCCAAGGAGGACCCGGCGGAATTCGAAAAGCTCATCGCCCTGCTGCCGGAATTATATCCCCATGTCTACGAAAAATGCACCCTCACCCGCCTGCCGGACCGCGGCCTGCTGTTCTACTGGGCGGGCAAGGCCCACGATGAGGCTTCGGTCATGATGGCGCACTTTGATGTTGTCCCGGTGGAGGAGGAGAACTGGAAAAAGCCCCCCTTCGAGGGCATCATTGAGGACGGCGTGCTGTGGGGACGCGGCACCCTTGACACCAAGGTCACCTTTAACGGCGTGCTGACTGCCGCCGATCATCTCATTGCCGAAGGCTTCCAGCCGGAGCAGGATGTTTACTTCGCTTTCTCCGGTCAGGAGGAGATCAACGGCCCCGGCGCCGTCAATATCGTCCACTGGTTCCAGGAGCACAATATCAATATCCAGCTTGTCGTTGATGAGGGCGGCGCGGTGGTCGAAGATGTCTTCCCCGGCGTCAAACAGCCCTGCGCCCTCATCGGCATTGCCGAAAAGGGCATGATGAATCTGGAGTACAGCGTTTCCTCCGCCGGCGGTCACGCCTCCGCCCCCAAGCCCCACACCCCCGTGGGCGTACTGGCGGATGCCTGCTGCAAGGTGGAAAATCACCCCTTTACCATGCACATCACTGCCCCGGCCGCCAAGATGTTCGATACCCTCGGCCGTCATTCCACCTTCCTTTACCGCATGATCTTCGCCAACCTCTGGCTCTTCGGCGGCGTACTGGATAACCTGTGCAAAAAGCAGGGCGGCGAGCTGAACGCTCTGATGCGCACCACCGTAGCCTTTACCCAGATGCAGGGCAGCAAGGCTTCGAATGTCATCCCGCCCAGCGCCTCCATGGTCAGCAATATGCGGCTCAATCCCGCCGATACCATGGAGAGCGCCATGGAATACATCCGCGGGGTCATCGGCAATGACGCCGTCAAACTGCGCTGCGTCGAGGGCATGAATCCCAGCCCCATCAGCGAGACCGACTGCCCCGCATGGGATAAGGTCGCCTCCGCCGTAGCGGGCACCTGGCAGGGCTCTCTTGTTTCCCCCTACCTGATGGTACAGTGCAGCGACAGCCGCCATTACGGTCCTGTCAGCAACCATGTTTACCGCTTCTCCGCCATGGATCTCACCGCCGAGGAGCGCAGCACCATCCACGGCAACAATGAGCGCATCCGCACCGAGGTCATCGGCCGTGCGGTAGAGTTCTACATCCGCCTGATGAGCCAGTGCTGACCCCATAACGCCATAAAACCACCCCCGACCGTTTTGGCCGGGGGTATTTTCCACGCTTTTATTTATTTTGCGGTAGAAGCAGAGTAATATATCACACCGACCCCTGCTACCCATGTATCGCCGCTGTCGCTGCACTCACCAAGCTTTTCACCCTGCTTTACCGTATCGCCGGGCTTCAGTGTCACATTTTTCAGGTGTCCGTACAGGATCGCGCTGCCGTCCTCATGCCGGATCAATACCGGCTGCCTGCCCATAAGACCGATCCATCGCTCCTTGTACTCCGGCGGAGTCTGTTCCACCACGCCGTCCCGCATGGCCACCGCCGCAGTCCCGGCCGGCGCTTCAAAAAGGCGGTAGGTAGGACAGCTTGCCCCTATTACTCCTTGGGTCATTGTTCTGTTTTTCACCGGGGCAATATATGCGCTGTCCTCTGTCCATTCCACGGTCTCCATCGGCAGAATGGGGGTATCGTATGCGTTGCGGCCTACCGTAAAGCCCGTCACGGTTCCGTCCCGGGCGGTCTTCAGCGTTATATCCTCCTCCCGCACCAGACTGAACTCAATGCCGAAAACTCCCGAAGAACCGTTTCCGAAATTTCCGCTGTCTCCCGTTGTACCCAGCTGCGTATAAGCGATCACTTCATCGCCCGCCTGCACATAAATCTCCTCGCAATGGGCATATACCGCATACAGTCCGTTTTCCTGCCGTATCAGGATACACCGGCCCATTCCCTGATTCCAGCCCTTCTCCGCAGTATATACGACCGTTCCGGCCTGCAGTGCGGTAAACGGGGTCCCTTTCTGTCGGCTGTAGAATGCCGTCACACCCCGAACCGGCTCCTCAAGTCTGTATCCGGCAAACGGCTCCCTGTAATAATATCGGTCAAATATCTCCTCAAAAGCCGGTTCGTCCTCCGCTGCGGGGGATTGCCGCAGCAGGTTGACTCCGCCGCAGTAGATCGCCTCGATCTCCTCCGGCGCTATGGCCCTGCAGAATATCATCTTCATTTCTGTTTTTGGTGCTGTCTGGTTCCCGTCTCTGCTTCTCAACTCGACCTCCGTGCCGTCTTTCAAATACACAGCCCAGCCCCGCGACAGGTCTATCAGTCGGTCTACCGTAATCTCCATCGAGACCGGAGAGCATTTCACCGTTACGCCCTCCGCTGCATCCAGCCCCACACTCTCCACCGTCTGCGGGATATCAAAGCTGACCTCCCATTCGGCGTCATACTCCGGCACCCGCTGCCATCTTCCCGGCTGGATATATTGCAGGTTCGGCAGCTCCTCCTCCGCCACATCATAATAAATCACATGATGGTAAATACCGCCAGACCCACCGACATTCTCCACACTCTCCCCTGTGCTGTCGCAAAGGACTCCATGGGGCGGGCTGTCCGGTTCAGTACAGTCCTCCCTGCTGCGTGAAAAAACATACAGCCTGCCATCTTCATAGTACGCCATATCAATGGTTTGCACCACTTCACCATCGGTGTTGCACACCTCATAGCTGCCCTCACCGTCACCTATCATCTGCGGGTAGTTTGAGATCCACTCGTCAAGATCTACCCCCTTGCGCACGGCGCTGTCGCACAGCGCTTTCATATCCACCTTCGCAATAAAGGTATCTGCCGTCCGTTCCAGATGTCCCAGCCCGCTTACCCGTAGGTGGGCGGTGCTGTCCCGCATGGCGTCGTTCCAGTCCGCCACCAGATAGCCGCACAGAATATTGCTCTTTTCCTTGGGGGGCTGCGCCGAAAAAATATACCCGCCGCCGGTATCCACACTCGCCTCCCCGAAGTCCAGCCGGCCATCCACGGTGCTCCTCTCCCCGAAGATCGCCGCAGGCGCCTGCATCTCCCACAGCAGGTACAGCACCCGTTCATCCGCCAGCGCCTCCGTCACCGTAAAGGTGATGTCCCCGGCATCCACCTGCACCGCCAGCGGCTCGGTGTTTTCCTCCACTCCCTTGGTCGGGGTACCCAGTATGTCTTTCCAGCCAAAGTATTTCCCCGCCGCCACCGCCGTAGCGGTCAGCAGCACCACAGCGGCCGCCAGAGGCAGTACCCGCCGCAGCCACAGCACCCTGTTTCCCTTGCGGGGAATGCTCGCTTCCTCTATCATATCTGCCGGGACCTCGCCCAGCAGCTCCCACAGTTCCTTTCGCTTCATAGCGTAATCTCCTCCTTTTCCAGCTCGTTGCGCAGGTCGCGCCGCAGCCGCTCCAGTATGCTCCTGGCCCGCCGCGGGGAAATGCCGCTGTGCGCAGCCGCCGTTTTTACCGGCTCCGCCCACCAGTACCGCCGGAGGAACAGTATCCGTTCCTCCGGGGTCAGCCCCCGCAAAAAGCGCTCCAGCGCTGCCGCTATGGCCCTGCGCTCCCAATGCTGCTCCGGGGTGTCCCGGTCGGGCAGCATCTCGCCCAGCTCCTCCCAGATCAGCGTCATTTCTCCGCCGCCCCGTTTCAAGCGGTTCTGTTTTTGCAGCCGGTTCAGCGCCAAATTGCGGGTAATGCGTCCCAGATAAGCCGCCAAACTTCTCGGCTCCTCCGGCGGGATACTGTTCCATGCGCGGTGCCATGTATCGTTCACACATTCTTCGGCGTCCTGCCTGTTCCGCAGGATATTTCGGGCGATGGTGCCGCACAGGGCGCCGTACTGCCGCTCGGTTTCGGTTAAAGCTGTTTCGCTTCGTTCCCTGTACAGCCGCAGAATTTCCTCGTCCTTCATGCTCCTGCCTCCTTTCATTTGGGTTGAAGTACTTCACCCTTATTGACCGCGTTTTTTCTCCCCCGGCCAGCTCTTTTCAGAGTCTTTCTATCCGCGCACCACGGCGGGCGCCCCTCCGTTTTTGTCGTGCTGACCCTGACGGGCAGCCCTCCCCGCTGCGGCGCGCCCGCCTTCCCACTGTCCCCATCTTTCGGGTTATTAAAAAAGCCCGCCAAGCGGCAGGCTTTCTTTTTTCTCAATAAAACTTCAGTAAATTGGTGTAATGCTCCGGCAGCACAATACCCTCGGTGGTGTGCACCCGCATTCCATCGCGGAACACCAACATAGTGGGCAGGTCCTTCACATGGAAGCGCTCCCCCAGCGCGATATCATCGGTCACATTGATGCGGCACACCTTCACATCGTATTGCTCCGCCTCCATCAAAAATTTCTGATAGACCGGCTCCATGGCCGCCGCAAAGGGGCTGAACCCCGCCGTAAAGTACAGGTAGGTCTTGCCCTCCCGGGTGATGCTATCCACATTTTTGCTGTTTATCTCCACCATCTGCATGGTCAGTCACTCCTTTTCGCTGTAAATTCCGTCCCTATTTTACCACGATTCTGCCCAAAAGAAAACCTTTTCCCGGCGAATTTCGCTCATTTGCTTGCATTCCTACCCAAAACAATGTAACATAGAAGTACCAAGAAACTTCTTTTAGGAGGTCTGTCACATGGGCAAGTTTGTTATGAAGGAAACCAAAAACGGCGGCGTTAAGTTCGACCTGAAAGCCGGCAACGGCGAAGTCATTGCCACCTCCGAGGCATATTCCGGCGATGCCGCCTGCAAAAAGGGCATCGAGAGCGTGCGTAAAAATGCCGTAGAAGCCAAGCTGGAAGACCAGACCGTTGAGGGCTTCGAGACCGTCACCAACCCCAAGTTTGAGGTTTACACCGATAAAGCCGGTGAGTTCCGCTTCCGCCTCAAGGCCCGCAATGGCGAGATCATCGCCACCTCTGAGGGCTACAAGGCCAAGGCCAG
>ENA-ORNY01000575-ORNY01000575.1-human-gut-metagenome-genome-assembly--contig:-NODE-575-length-24726-cov-9.823923_pt1 | contig 24726 bp, 23 predicted proteins | sample MGYA00242122_ERZ509036 | MGnify/ENA primary metagenome ERZ509036 (study PRJEB26280, sample SAMEA2338696) | human gut metagenome | biome: human gut; feature: human-associated habitat; material: faeces... | reverse complement strand
ACGCGCATGAACGTGCTCAAATTCGGCCGCGGGGATGGCGTGGCGGCGGCGGCGTTCGCGGCGCTTACCGCGCTGACAATAGCCGCGCAGAAGCTTTTACCGTGAAGCGGCATACGCGCACAATGCTCACCCTTATAGCCGTGGGGATTATTATAGCCGCGGCGGTGTGGAGCAGCATAATAAGCAAAAATGACCCGCTTGAAGCCGTGGCGGCTGAACTGAACGCGCACGGTTACTCCATGCGGGGGGACGATCTTTATATACTTGGCGGCAAGGCGGATTCCACAATACGCGAAGTGCTTGACGGCAGCATAGACGCAGCCGAAGCGGAGCTGATGGTGTCCGCAGCCGAACAGGCGGGCTTTGCGGCGGATATGGACAGGCGGGGAGAGGTGAGCATACTGCTCTATCAATGCGAAAAGGGCGTTATGACAATATATTTGATAGACGGCGAAATTGAGCTTTGCTTTATACAGACACAGAGCGGGGAGGTATACCCGATATGACGCGGCGCGTGCGCATGATAATTCAATACGACGGCACTCGCTACAAGGGCTGGCAAGGGCAGAATTCAACCGATATGACAATCGAGGGCCGCATCGAAGCTGTGCTTTCTGCAATGGTGGGATATCCCGTGGAACTGACCGGCTCCGGCAGAACCGATGCAGGCGTCCATGCCCGCGGTCAGGCAGCCAATTATCATCTGGATACTCCGCGCGATACATCTGCAATGTTATCATATGTGAATCAATATCTCCCGGACGATATTGCGGTTCTTTCGATAGAGAGCGTGGATGAGCGATTCCACAGCCGTTACAATGCAACCGCCAAAACATACCGCTACAGCATCCGCACCGGCGGCATTCCGGACGTCTTCGCCCACCGCTTTCAATATCAATACGATAAGCCGCTTGATGTCCACCGCATGGAGGCTGCCGCTGCACAGCTTGTCGGCACGCATGATTTCGCTTCTTTCTGCGGCAACCGCAAGACGAAAAAATCAACTGTCCGTACTATTTATGACATCAAAATAACCGCTTCCGGCCCGGATATAGCCATTGATTACCGCGGCTCCGGCTTCCTGCAGAATATGGTCCGTATCATAACGGGCACACTTATCGAGGTCGGAGACGGGCGTCTCTCACCGTCCGCCATTCCGGAAATCCTTGCCGCCCGCGACCGCGCAGCAGCCGGTTATACCGCCCCGGCATGCGGACTGACATTGATGGAAGTTGAGTACGGGGAAGAAAAAGAAAATTAAAGCGGCGGTGAAATGGGTTGAATACGCGTTGCCCGCCGGTTAAAGATAGGGAAGGCATAAAAAAGATTTTTATACTGAATTCGCTAGATTTTGCACATAATAGATATTGACAAGACACAAATATTTACAATAAATATATAAAAATGGTACTATTTGTGTGGAGGCAGGATTATGTTGAAATCTTATTTATTAGAAAATTACGGATATAACGAACCAATATTTTTGAATGATTTAAAAATAGAAGGGTTATCTGAAAATGCAGTACGACAGTCAGTGAAGAGACTTGTGGCAAAAGGTTTTTTGGAGAGATATGATAATGGAATCTATTATATACCAAAAGCCGGAGGACTTTTGGGAAAAAGTTATTTGGATCCTCTTTTGGTCATTATGCGTAAATATGTGAGGAATAAATATGAAACATATGGTTATATAACAGGATTATCGTTTGTCAATCAACTTGGGTTGACAACACAGATGCCGGCAGTAATCGAAATAGTTACAAATACAGAAGCTACAAATGGCCGGACAGTTATGGTGGGGAGCCAGAAAGTGCGGATTAAGAAATCGGCAGTCCCGGTCTCGAATAATAATGTGGAACTTTTACAGCTTTTGGATTGTATTGTACAGGCTGAAAAATATACAGAGTTATCATTGAAAGAAACGGTTGATACAATGTTATCTTATGTAAGACAGAAACGTTTTACTAAAGAGCAGTTGTCAGAAGTGTCGTATGCTATAAACGGAGCAACAGCCAAAAAACTAATAGAATGGGGAATAATTTATGAATTTAGATCATGATAAAGAAGCATTTGCCGAACTGATTGCAGGCGCAGCAAAATCCAGTGTGCCAGATATATTGCGGGAAGTAATAAATAATAATGTGTATAAAAGGGATTACGAAGATGTCACTATGGGACTGCTTTTTGTTCCGGTGAGTTATGATACGGTAGTTCAAAGTTTACATAAGATTTTGGATAGTAAACTTTGGGATTGAGAAATGTGAATTAATATGATACCTAAGCGTTATGCCCGGAGGCAACAAAATGAGAACAGAAGAAATAACCAAATCAATGGCTACGGCCTATATAGACAGTACAATCAATTCAAATCTTGCTTATCGTCCGGAATTTGTATCCAACGATTACAGACAAGGCAAGAAAGTGTTGGTTTCAATAGATAAGGAACTTAATAATTGTGATGAGTTCTGTATCAGTGTGGCATTTATTAAAATGAGTGGAATAACTCCGCTCCTTATGACACTTAAGGAACTTGAACTCAAAGGAATTCCCGGTAAAATCATAACGACCGATTATCAGATTTTTACCGAACCGAAGGCACTCGATAAGCTTGCGGAACTTAAAAATATTTCTCTTAAAATATACAAGTGTGACCCTTCTAACGATGGATTTCATACGAAGGGATACATATTCCGCAAGGATGAATTATATAGAATCATCATCGGAAGTTCCAATATGACCATAAGTGCAATTACGACCAACAGGGAGTGGAATACGAAAATAGTATCCACGCAGGACGGACAGGTTGCAAAAGATATATTGGATGAATTCAAAGATTTATGGGATGACTCCAAATGCCTTAATTATGATGAGTACATTGACGAGTATAGGCAGAAATACGTAGAACAGCAGATTATAAGAAGACAACAAAGGCAGGCAGCGGCAGAGAACGTTGTTAATCTGGAACGGTATATGTTAAAGCCGAATAAGATGCAGGTGGCATTTATAGATAATCTGATGCGGTTGGTAAATGACGGTGTTGACAGGGCATTGCTATTATCAAGTACAGGTACCGGCAAAACATATGCCTCTGCATTTGCAATGCGCGAACTTGGCTATAAAAAAGTTTTGTTTTTGGTTCATCGTAACCAGATTGCGAAACAGGCAATAAAATCATATCACAAGGTATTCGGAAACAGTGTATCAATGGGTATGATGTCATCTGCACTTGGTCGTATGGAATACGATAAAGATTATATTTTTGCTACCATACAGACATTTGCAAAAGATGAGAATCTGCATAGGTTTGAAAAAACACATTTTGACGCAATAATTTATGATGAGGCACATCATGCTTGTGCGGATAGTTATCGGAAAGTCATGGATTATTTTACGCCGCGATTGTCTCTTGGAATGACGGCAACACCGGACAGAAGGGATGCAGATGTTAAAGGACGTGATATATATGAGGTATTTGGACATAATATTGCGTACGAAATCCGGTTACAGCAGGCTATGGAAGAGGACTTATTGTGTCCGTTCCATTATTTTGGTATAACGGATTTAAATATTGACGATGAAGTTTGTGACACAGATAATTTCAGATTTCTCACATCTGATGAACGTGTAAAATATGTGATGTCGCAGGCCCGGTATTACGGTTACAGCGGAAGCAGGGTTAAGGGACTTATTTTTTGCAGCAGGATTGAAGAAGCTAAAGAATTATCGCGTAAATTCAATGAAAACGGGCTCAGGACGATTGCACTCAGCGGAGCCGACACAGAGGAAACAAGGGCGAATGCGATAGAACGCCTGGCAATGGAAGAGTGCGATGCAACGGAGGTGGTTCAACCGCTTGATTACATCCTGTCCGTTGACATCTTTTCTGAAGGAACCGATATAATCGAGGTTAATCAGGTAATAATGTTGAGACCAACGCAGTCTCCGATTGTGTTTATACAACAGCTTGGACGAGGACTCAGAAAAGCAGAGGGTAAAGAGTATGTGGTTGTTTTGGATTTTATCGGTAATTACAGAAATAATTTTATGATACCGATTGCACTTTCAGGTGACAGGACATATAACAAGGATACCGTCAGACATTATGTAACTGAAGGCTCCAGAATAATTCCGGGCAGCAGTACGCTGCATTTTGATGAGATATCGAAGAAAAAAATATTCAGTTCTATCGACAATGCTAACTTCAGTGATATTAAACTCATTAAAGAGAATTATTTTAATTTGAAGAATAAACTCGGGCACATTCCGGCATTGACTGATTTTGATAAATACGGTGAAATGGATGTGCTTAGAATATTTGATAATAACAGTTTGGGATCGTATTACAAATTTCTTGTGAAATACGACCCGGACTACAAGGTGCGCCTATCGGATGAGAAGGCCCAGGTCATAGAATTCATATCCAAGAAAATTGCCAATGGCAAAAGAGCGCACGAACTTGTGCTTCTCAAAGAAATTTTAAAGGGACAACGGGATCTGATTATTAATATGGCTGATACGCTTCACAGGGAATACGGACTTATTGTCGATAGAAACTGTGCTGAAAATGTCGTCAACATATTTACTAATGAATTCCCGGCAGGAGTGGCGCGCGCAACATATAAGAATTGTGTTCTTATCGAACCGGCACATAATGCTTTTTCAAGGCTGTCGGCGTACGCATCGTTGCTCAATAACAACACCGATTATGAAGCCAGCCCTAAATTCATGGAAATGCTTTCCGATAAAGCTTTTCGTTCGATAATAGAGGAACTGGTTGATTTTGGACTTGCCAGATATGAAAGAGATTACAGAGATTCCGATTCACAAAGCGGATTCGCGCTTTATCGTAAATATACATATGAGGATGTGTGCAGGATACTCAACTGGGCACATAACGAGGTTCCACTCAATATAGGTGGATATAAGTATGATGATAGGACAAAGACTTTTCCGATTTTTATTAATTATGACAAAGCGGATGACATAAGCGATACTACCAGATATGAGGATCACTTTACGACAAGTAACACACTTATAGCTATTTCCAAAAGTGGCAGAACAAGAAAATCAACCGATGTCGTAAATATGCTGGAGGCTAAGCAAAGAGGAATCAAAGTTGAACTTTTTGTGCGAAAGAACAAGGATGATAAGATTTCCAAAGAATTTTATTATCTGGGAAGCATGCAGGCAAAGGGTGTGGCACAGGAATTTGTTATGGCCAACACAGACAAAACAGCTGTTGAGATTGAATGGGAACTTGATGTCCCGGTGCGTGAGGACATATACGAATATATTACTCAGGGATGAAAGAGGTGTGATTTATGAAAACGATACGAGTTGTTGCCGCAGTTATCAAGGCGATGAATGACAATGGCGAGAAAATTATTTTTGCCACGGAACGGGGATATGGCGAGTTCAAAGGCGGATGGGAATTTCCGGGTGGTAAGATTGAACCGGGAGAGACGCCACAGCAGGCGCTATGCCGTGAGATAATGGAGGAACTTGACACGAAAATTCAGGTCGGGGACCTGATAGACACAATAGAATACGATTATCCGGCATTCCATTTGTCGATGGACTGCTTCTGGTGTGAGGTGGTTTCAGGAAATCTTGTGCTTAAAGAGCATGAGGCGGCCAGATGGCTTACATCCGATGAGCTTGATAGCGTGGAATGGCTGCCGGCGGATGTAACATTGATAGATAAGATAAGAATGGGACTGTGAAAAATATCTGTCAAAGCAGCACATTGATATGGTATCATAGATATCAGAATAATGTCCAAAGAACAGACAGCAAGGAGGAAATCATATGTTATCATCAAATTTATTAAACAGAACAAGTTTTGGATTTTCGGCAGAGAATCCGATGGGAGAACGAAACGGAGGAAGCAGGGGCAAGGACTGTGAAAAGTTAAGACCATGTATTCAGATCAAACCGCAGGAAGAAGTGGTGCTGTGTGACACGGATGGTCCGGGAATGCTGACACATTTATGGTTTACAGGTTATGTGGGTCATTCATTTATTCTTCGAATCTATTGGGATGGTATGGATGTTCCGTCTGTGGAGGCTCCGATTTCCGCATTTTTTGGATGCGCATATGATGAGAACTTTGCAGACAGGGATGGAAACTATCCGGTGCTGAATTCAAGCTGTATTCTGGTGGCGCCGGGAAGAGGATACAATTGTTACTGGGAGATGCCATTCCGGAAACATTGTAGGGTGACGATGGAAAATCGTGGCAGCAAGGAAGAAACACTTTTTTACATGATTGAGGGATGGCACGGCGAACTTACAGATACGGACGTATACTTCCATGCAGCGTACAGGCAGGAGCATCCGGTGCAGAAGGGACGTGCTTATACGGTCATCGATGGAATTGAAGGAAGGGGGATATTTGCCGGGCTTTGCTTTGCGGCAGGTATGAATGGCAATAATACATGCTGGGTAGAGGGCGAGCCTAAGATGTATCTGGATGGAGACAGATATCCGACAATTAATTACACGGGAACGGAGGATTACTTCTGCGGTTCTTATGGGTTCGGAAATGATATTTTATTGCATAAGTATCAGACCTTCAGCGGACTGTATACGGGGATGTATGCGATTTTAGGTAATGACAGTCAGGAAATGTATAATGGGCAGCAGCGCTTTTTGCTTTACCGTTTTCATGTAAAGGATCCGGTTTATTTTCAAAAATCGTTTCGTATGACCATGGATAATCTCGGCTGGACAGGAGCGAGATATGATGATTACACATCCGTTGCATACTGGTATATGGAAAAACCATCCGGACTGTCTTTAGGGCTGCCGTCCGATGAAGAGATGATTATGAAATAAGGCCGTGCAAAATCAACGGAGCAGGTAGTTCTATATGGCGATTGAATAAGGAGACCAGCTATGAAAAGAAAAGTTATAATTATAATAGCTGCTTTATGTTTGGCACTGGTATGCGGCGGGGTGTTGTTTTACAACATAAGAAAATCCAATTCTGCTTTAGGTGATGACGAGCTGCTCTTGTTGTCAAGTAAAGGATATAATTCCGTTGAAATTTATGAGCAGAAAAACAAATTGACTATAATTGCAAAATCGAAAGCGGAATTCTTTGATGACACTCAGTTTACGGTAGAAATTTCAGGAGAAATAACCCCGGCGGATGTGGAAATTACATGGATGACAATTGATGGACGTCCGGAGTTGGAGTTGTTAGAGGATGAAGACCTTGTCATTGCAGAACTGAAAATAAGAGAAAACGGCAGCCTGATCAAAGATTAATTTTGTGAAAAAAGCGACCGATGCAATAGAAGACGTGCTGAAGCAGACGACGAAATAAAACGTATGAAGGTCTTTGAGAAAAAGATATAAACATAATATAGAAATGTTTATTGACATAAAAAATATGTTTGCATCTAATAATCTTAGAAGAAAAGCGAGCTTTTCTGGTGGGCTAACACCTAAATCTGGTATATTTGTCAATTGTTTAATTGACCGTTGACGGGCAACACTGAAATCCGATATATTTACCGGCAATTATTAGCCGGTCGTTGGCAGACAACATTAAAATTAGCCACAAAGAGAGAGCATATAACACAGTGGCGTTATTGCTCTCTCTTTAAATTTATGGATGGATACGATTAGCAGTATGAAATATACCAAGGAAGATGCAAAGAAAAGAGCATTGAATTGTGCTAAACAATATCAACAAAAACGGTAATGTTTTGCGGAATCAGTCTGTAAACTTTTATCGAAAATGCGTCGAAAATAAATTGAGCACAGACGAGTTTCAATTTAAGCGAGATGGTACGACTCAGTTGAAATTAGAGGCATTACCTACGCTGCTGGACATAACAAAGATAATAATAGGCGGTGTGAACTTCTGCCTAGGGCTGAGTCAGGAAGACAATGTATATGTACTCTCTTCTGCCTTGCTTGAAGATATAAAAAAATTAACGGACGCGCCTTCACAGGTTTTGGCAATATTGGAAAAAGACTTCGATACAGATATATATTTCACTGTGAAGCATGTAGCAAAGGGAGTAAATTTTAAGGAGGTTAATTTACCGCAAGATATTACCTCAATGATTAATTTAGATAATTATGTGTATAAAGGTAAATAGTATTCTGCTATAGTAACTCTGCTTTGAATAATGGATTTGAGGCGGAAAGTGTATTTTAAATGCAATGACTAACCTGAAATGGTTTTTATATACGGAGAAATGATTACAATTTTATGTGAGTAGATAAATTGTTATTGGGACTAGAAAATATAATACGCTGTGTAGTATAATGTGAGTGACGGATAATTTTTAGTTATCGGTTAATAATTTCGATAACAATATGATTTTAATTGGAAGGGTCATGATATAAAATGCTAGATAGTCAGCAGGATTTGTTTGAAAAATTAATTGAAGAACTCGATTCTCATGATCAAAATGTTATTATTTTAAAAGGAAATGCAGGTGTAGGAAAAACCTATGTTATAGGGCAATTAATTAAAGAATTTAAAGCCCGAAAGGATTTTACAATTTGCTGTATTAATGGAGATCAATTTTGTAAAGAACGAGAATATTATTGTATAAAACAAGCACTTTCCGAAATTTCGGTTAAATATGCACAAAAACAAAACGATAAAGAACTGATATCAGAGCTTAGCGGTGAACTTCCAATTGTAGGTGACATATCAAAAAAAATAATTTCAGATAAACTCAACTATAAAAATGTATCTCAGAATAACAAGACTTTTTTTCTTAATAATGATGACGAAAAAAATATTGTGTATCGCTTAAATTATTTGTTTGAGAAAAAGAAAGCGCTAATTATTTGTGACAGTTTTCAGTATTTTGACTTAAAGTCACTCCAAATGGTATATTTATTTTTAAAAAATCGTGCTCAGTTTGAATTTATGAAACAATGCAGTTTCCTAATTGTAGTAACACCCGGAAATGACTATAATTCTAATATAATCGAGAAATTTAAGACAAAAGAATTCACGTTATCTTCTATTTCATATGAGGAATTAAATATATATTTAGATAGTTTAAATCTTAAGATAGATCTTGATGATAGTATCAAAAAAATATTTTTTAATTTAGCAAATGGTCATTTAGAAGTCATAAAACAAATAGCAAAAGAAATAAATAGTCAATATTTAGATTATAATATAAATGAACAGGCTTTAGAAAAATACATAGAAATATTAGTTAATAAAAATCTGGAAACATTAGGCACAAAGGGTAATGAAATTTCAAATTTATTAGAGTATGCCTCCCTGATTGGAAAGAAATTTCTTAATGATGAAGTTAAGAAAACGTATAATTTAAGCAGGCAGGATTATCTCAAACTGATGCAATATTCGGAAAATATGGAATATATTATTCAAGACAAACCATATACATATTTTTCAAATGAGATAATTCAAATTGTTTTCAGAAATAAAGCACATCAAAATAATATATTATATTATGAAAAAATGAGTGACTGTGTAAAGGAACTATTTCCAAGTGATTATAAAAGACGCATTGATATTGAACTGAAATTAGAGAATGGACATAATGCAGCAATTCTATCTGTATTATTATTTTTCAAACACAAATTCCAGACTTTTTATCAGGAAGAGGCTTATTTGGAAAATATTAAAGAAGATGCAAATGTAAATGAGTTCTTTACGTTATTTAAACCGGCCGTTGAACAATATAACCAGCGGAATTATAAAGAAGCAATAAAAAAGCTTAGTTATATTTACGATTTATATCCATGTGAATTACTTGTAATAAGAGATATAGTCAAATCTGCTTCTTTGACAAAAATTCTTGATAACGATAGCAGACGTGAAGCACTTGAATGTTTAGAACATTATACTCTTGAAAAAATAAATAGAGAGGGAGATTTATACTTACAAGTTTTATTAACATTGATTTCTTCTTATTCACACAATGGAATGATTGAAGAAGCAAAAGAATGCGAAAAAAGAATAATGAATTATCTACAGCCACGTATATCATATGATGAAAATGCAAGACTGATGCTATATACATTAAAAAGAATATCTAACTGTGTGCATGAATGCATTTTTTCAGAAATTTATATACGACAAAGTGTTGAATTTTTTGAACCTTTACCCGGTAATACAATGGCCCTTAATCCATTACAATATGTAATGAGTTTAGCTAATCACACAGGAATATTAATTGAATGCAGCAGTTATAAAGAAGCTTTATGTGAAATTCAAAAAGCTTACGATTTTATTAATATAAATCCAACAATATGTTTTCCAAGGCTTCATATTATTGATAATAATTTTCTGGTAGCTTTGTATCTGCATGAACCTCAAAAAAAGGAAGAAATTTTAAAAATATATGCAAAACTAATGAACCTTAGTGAAAATGCAGATAATATTTTCATAACCTCTAATTATTGTGCATTTTTGGCAATTAACGGCGAAATTGACTTGGCTTATGAAAGATTGCTTCAAACAAGGCAACCAGCAAGGAATACTAGTGAAGCTTTTTATGAAATTTGTATTGAAAATAATATATTAATTCTTGAAATATTTAAAAAAGACTATGCACAGGCTCAAAAAATACTTAACGAATTGCGTGTGGCAACAAATGGTATCATCGATGAATCATATTATAAGAAAAAATATGACTTATTGCAGACAGCAATAAAGCAGCATATTGAAATTCAAATTGAAGACATCGACACATTTATTTTTAAGTATTGTCAAAGTTACCAAGAGGCTTGGGCATATTGGGGACATAGTTTTGATTTTACCGCATTATATTATTGGAGCGATTTATAATAATGGGATAATGTGCATCCAATCAAGCATGAAAACATATCATCATAAGAATATCCCAATTTACTAAATGCGTATGCAAATGATGAGTCTTTTGTAATATGTGGATTGGTAGCAATGTCTGTTACATAGTATTCATTATTGCAATTTATACGATAGTCAATACGGCAAAATCCTTCCAGCCCAAGTATATCTGCTATTTGAATGGAATTTTGCTGTAATTGATTTGTCAATTTTTCATTATATTCGCAGAAATTATAAAAGTCATATGAATGTTCAAATCGAGAAGTATAATCTAAAATGGCATCTCCGATAAAATAATTTTCTTTTATTGAAATTCCAATCGGAAGAAGGAAAGTATTCTCAGAAGATAATATTATAGGTAGTTCCACTTCATAGCCGCTGACAAATGGCTGTACCACTATTGGCTGCTTATATTTTTGTGCAAGATTAGCAATATAATTATCGGATTCTTCACCATTATAGTGAATTATATTATCTTTTGTAAGCCCAATACTAGCCGACTCAGAGTTCAGCTTGAGAATAATGCATTCACCTATTTGTGGTTTACTATTATTTAACCACTTTTGATGAATGTCAAATAAATATGTATTTAGATTGTACTTAACATATGAATCTATGATTTTAGAAGTATGAAATTTATTTCTGCACAGACTTACAACATACGCATTACTTCCGGAATACATAATTTTATAATGGTCACAAAAACTTGGAATTAGGGATTTTCGACCGACATATGTTCCACTTTGAGCAGAATTAATTACCAGTAATTTTTTGTCGGTGTTTATTTTGTTGTTAATTATTGCATTCATGAAATCTTTTTCACTAAAATAGCAAATAACTTCATATCCTAATTTCTTATATGTTATACTAATATTTTCAAATTCGTCTAAGGTATAATATTCTGATAATACGGATGTACTTTCATAATCATCGTAATCATTTGTTTTACCCTCTACATTAGCAACTAAAACTATTAATATTTCATTCTTGTAATTGTGTTCTAAATTCCTGTAAACATCTATTATTTCACATATATTTTGATTCATACATACTCCTTAAAGTACAGCTTACATTTTAACGTATCTGACCGATAACTAAAAATTATCCGTCACTTTCCCACTCTATATCTTAAAACGCCTGCGAGGATGTTTGCTGGTAAGTATATCACGTTGTTTTGATAGGGCGACATGTGTATAAATTTCAGTTACAGTAATTGAACTGTGGCCAAGCATTTCCTGAATGTATCGAATATCAACATCCGCTTCAAGCAGGCTCGTGGCAAAAGTGTGTCGGAACATATGTGGTGTTATGTGTAAGTCAATGGAGGCTATGGAGCAGTATTTTTTAATCATACGTCTGATGGATTGGTCGGAAAGTTGAGTACCGTTTGGGTTAGCAAAAAAATATCCGCAGTTGCTGATTTCAGATAAGTAAGCAGATTTGTATCTATGTAGCATAGCTGTAACATCAGAGCTTCCAATCTGGATTATTCGTTCTTTTGAATTTTTTCCATATATACGAATCGAAGCATCATATAAGTCAACATCGGTTTCTCTTAAATTGCACAGTTCAGAAATTCTCATGCCGGTAGAAAATAAGGTTTCGCAAACTGCAATGTCGAGAAGTATGCGTTTTTTTCGATATGCGGTTTGAGCAATCGACAATTCGCGGTATATGGTTGAAAGAAGATTTTCCATTATATAAAGTGGAATCGTCTTAGGCAGTATCATAGGAGTTCGGAAGTTTGTCTTGATTTTTGCAAAAGGATTTTGATCGATGTAGTCCTTATATTCGAGAAAACGATAAAAAGCTCTTACAGATGCAAGTTTTCTTTTGGCGGTTTTGGCCTTGAAATTTTTATGGAGATGCCCGATATATTGTTCAATTTCTGATAAGGATAATTCGTGTGGATTTGAATGATTGAAAAAAGAGATAAATTGATGTAAATCAGTGGAGTATGCCTTTAATGTTTTTGGATTAAGGCCTTTTTGTGTATGACAGTACTCAAGATAATTTTTGACTGAAATAGATAATGAATTCATATAGTAGTTTCTCCTTTGAAAATAGTGTTTACATTGATATATCGGAATAGTGCTACGGTAAATATTAAAAAATAAACGGTAACTTAAAAAAATAGTAACTTCCCGGCAGCTTTTGAGAGATGTGCAGATGTAATAACATCTTTGATTCTAAAATATGGGCCGGCTTTAAAACGAAAATGGAATCTTATTTGCATGATGAATATGAAAAGTGTTCCTGTATGACAAAATCAAATTGACTAATGCTAATTAGCAATATATAATATAGACAAAACGAAAATGACATGAACGGAGGAACAATGAAGTGGAGAAGGTTATAACACTTGAGGAAGCATTAAAAAGAATTGAAGATTTAGAAAATGAAAACGCCGAGTTACGTGAAGAATTGGAATATTATAAAAATCGTAAATTAAGCGGAAGGCAGAAGCACAATGCAAAATGGATGGCAATTTACAATGATTTTGTTGCCGGTTATGAAAGTGGAATGACTATGATAGAGATTGCAAATCGCAATAATGTCAGTGAGAGGACGATTTACAGGTATAAAGCGTATTATGACAAGATAAGGAGCACAAATGAGAATGCGATAGAGTAATTGAAAAAATTAATAGTAAAAAACATATTGCTGGCGTCAGCAATATGTTCATAAGAGGAGGAAATTTGAATGGAAAAGAGAATAATAGAATTGTACAGAAGAAAATTTGATGATATCCGACATGAAGAGGATGGCATTGAGTATTGGTATGCACGAGAATTAATGACATTATTGGACTATGTTCAATGGAGAAATTTCGAAAATGTTGTAAAAAAAGGAATGCTTTCTTGTAAAAATAACGGAATTAGAGTGTAAGACCATTTTGCTGGCGTCAGCAAAATGGTCACATTGGGAAGTGGAGCCAATAGAGACGTTGAGGATTATATGCTTACCCGTTATGCATGTTATCTTATTGCTGAAAATGGAGATCCACGAAAGGAGCAGATAGCTTTTGCACAAAGCTATTTTGCGGTTCAGACTAGAAAACAGGAATTGATTGAAGAAAGAATTTCTTATATCGAAAGAACAGAGGCAAGAGGAAAATTAAGGGAATCGGAAAAAAGATTGTCTCAAAATATATATGAGCGTGGAGTGGATGATGCAGGATTTGGATTTAAGGATGAAGGCATAACAGATAAATCCACGCATGGCAATGTTGCATGGCATCAGATGAGACTGGAATTTTAAGGCCTGAGCCTAGAGCGAATATAAATTAAGAGCGCATACTGTCCTGTATGACAATATGCGCTCATATATTATTTCCACTTAAAAGTAATCATTCCGTATACATAGATAAATACGATTGCAACAGGAACCACGAAGCGGAAAAGCGGTTTCATCCAAGGCTTTATTTTCATGCCTTTGCCGGTGTTGGCTTCGGCGATGAAATTGTCCCAGCCCCAGCCGAACTTGTTGCAGCAGAACAGAGCGAGAACAAGCGAGCCGAGAGGAAGAATGGTGGACGATACTATGAAGTCCCAGAAATCAAGCCAGGTTGTACCGGCGGCAAACGGCTCGAATTTAAATACACTGAATCCGAGTGCAGTAGTTAAAGCAAGCAGGAAGATTATGATACCGCATACCAGACATCCCTTTGGTCTGGACCAGCCGGTAAGATCCCGTATCATAGCGAGTATGTTTTCACATACACCGAGCACGGTTGACATCGCTGCAAAAATCATAAACATGAAAAACAGGCTTCCCCATATACGCCCGCCCGACATGTTGTTAAATACGGTTGCCATGGTATCAAAGAGGAGACTTGGACCGGCGTTAACTTCGAGACCGTATGTGAAACAAGCCGGGAAAATGATTATACCGGCAAGGATTGCAACAAAAGTATCGAGAAGAATAACATTTACCGATTCGCCCATCAGGGAATGTTCCTTACCTATGTAGCTTCCGAATATGGCCATACCGCCCATGCCGGTGGACAGTGTGAAGAATGCCTGATTCATGGCACCGACCATTACAGAACCGTCGATTTTGGAAAAATCGGGTTTGAGATAAAATGCTAAGCCTTCGGAGGCGCCGCTTAATGTAAGACTATGGATTGCAAGCACAAGCATGAGCACAAGAAGAGCCGACATAATATATTTGGTTACACGCTCCAGGCCGCCCTGCAGGTTAAAACATAATATAAAAAAAGCAATTACAACTGTAACGGCCATGAATATTACGTTTACGGAAGGCTCGGAAATCATCGAACTGAATCCGAGAGAAGCATAATTTCCGGTAAGAAATTTAGCAAAATAGTATATGATCCAGCCTGAGACAACGGTGTAAAATGCCATAAGCGATACATTGCCGGCGAGACAGAACCAGCCGAATACACCCCATTTCTGCTTAGGCCGGGATAACTTCTTATACATATAAATCGGACTTACCTGTGACGCACGTCCGACAGAAAATTCCATAACCATCGCCGGGATACCAAGTATCAGAAGACACAGGATGTAGACAAGCATAAAGCTGCCGCCGCCGTTCTGCCCGCACATCCACGGGAATTTCCATACATTGCCGCAGCCGATGGCGCATCCGGCAGAAAGCATAATAAACCCCAGTCTGCTGCCGAGTTTTTCACGTTCCATAAGTAACATTCTCCTTCAAAAAACATTTTAATTTAAGTATACGGCCGCAAGCAGTATTTGTAAAATTGATGATTTTATGGTATACTATCGAAAATATCGTTTGTATGAGGTTGATATGGACATTAATATTTTGAAAACATTTGTAGCAGTGTGCGAACATTCCGGATTTTCCGCGGCGGCAGAGAAACTGGGATATACGCAGTCGACAGTATCGTCACAGATAAAAATGCTTGAGAAAGAGCTGCAAACAGTGCTTTTTGACAGGTATTATCACAGAATATCGCTTACATCCGATGGTATTGTTGTGCTTGGTTATGCCAGGAATATCCTTAATGCACATGAGAAGATGCTTACCGATATTAACGGATGCGGTCAGATTGACGGAGATATAAGGCTTGCCATGTCAAGTTCGGTCGCTAACCGATACTTCGGCAGGGAGTATCTTGGATTCAGAAGACAATACCCGGGAATCAGGCTTACGATTACAGAATGCGGCACCGAGAAGATGTTTGACATGCTTAGGAAAAATGAAGCGGACCTGGTATTCACACTCGATTCGCATATATATGAGTCAGAGTTTGAGATATGTGCGGAAAGAATGGAGAGGGCACATTTCGTGGCATCGGCAGAAAATCGACTTGCGCATATACAGCACCTGAATGTGTATGATGTAATAGAAGAACCGTTTATACTTACAGAGCATGGAATGAGTTACAGAAGGCTCCTTGATGAAAAGCTGGCCTCGGCATCATATGAAATCAAACCGGTGCTTGAAGCGGGGAATCCGTTGCAGATATGTGCAATGGTGGAGGGAAGCGGACTGCTGTCTTTTCTGCCCGATTTTATTACGGATGGCTATGTTAAGGATGGCAGACTTGTGTACCTGCCGGTTGATGACTGCGATATTCAGGTGTGGACACAGTTACTGATACATAAGAATAAATGGCGTTCACCGGCGCTGGATGCTTTTATTACATATTATAAGAAAATAATAGAAAAAAGTGAGGATTAACAATGCAGAAAGGATCAAATCCGAATATTACACGGAATGCACAGAAACTGTTAGTGGAAAACAGAGGTGTATTAAAAAACAAAATATTCCTGTACCTTACGGAATTTTTTGCGGGAATGTCGGTTATGGCGGTAGAACTCGGAGCGAGCAGGCTTCTTGCTCCGTATTTCAGTTCATCGCAGATAGTCTGGACGATTATCATAGGCACGATCATGATTGCCATGGCACTCGGAAATATATACGGAGGAAAGAGCGCGGATAAATCGCCCAACCCTGACAAATTATACGGCAGGATACTCATCGCGGCAGTATGGATAGCCCTGATTCCGGTTGCCGGCAAGTATATTGTGCTTGGAATATCGGCACTGCTTATTTTTACGGTGAATAATAATTTCCTTATCATAGCTGCATTCTGTGCATGTATGGTAATATTTGTTTTTCCGCTCTTCTTATTGGGGACGGTTACACCGTCGTTGGCCAAATACTCCGTAAGCAGTCTTGACGATAGCGGCAGAACGGTCGGAACACTTGGAGCATTTAACACGATTGGAAGCATTATCGGAACATTTGTGCCGACGTTTGTGACAATTCCGGCGGTCGGAACATCAATAACATTCCTTATTTTTGCAGGTATATTGATCGTACTTTCGGTGATATATTTTGTGAGCAGCCGTGTCGGATATAAGAAAATCATCATATCCGGAGTTATCTTCGTGTCATGCTGTGTATTCGGACATGGAGACTCATTCGCATTCTGGCAGAAAGACCTTACATATGAAGGTGAGTCAATATATAATTATCTTCAGGTTTCTGAAGATGATAAACAGGTGTCACTATCAACCAATGTATTGTTCGGTGTCCAGTCAGTGTATATGAAAGATGATACTCTGACCGGATTGTATTATGATTACGCAATGGCGGCACCTCTTATGGTTCCGGATAAGAATCCTGACAGTATGGAGGTGCTTATCCTCGGAATGGGAACCGGAACATATGCGACACAGTGCCGTAAATATTTTGGCGACATGAACATCGAAGGTGTGGAGATTGATGAAAAAATAACGAAACTGTCAAGAAAATATTTTGCGCTTCCGGATGATATCAACGTGACGACATATGACGGACGGGCATTTCTTAATGCATCCGACAGAAAATACGACGTTATTATGGTGGATGCCTACCAGGATATAACGATCCCTTTTCAGATGTCATCGGTCGAGTTTTTCAGGCTTGTTAAATCACATCTAAATGAGAACGGAGTCATGGTCGTCAACATGAACATGAGAGGAAATGATGACGGTGACATCAATCAGTATCTTGCAGATACCATTTCGTCGGTCTTTGGCAATGTGTACACGGTTGAGGTTGACAATTCAACCAACCGCGAGCTGTTTGCATCTGATAATAATGATATGATGGGTGTGCTAAATGATAATATATCCGGAATAAAGGACGCAGACCTCCGTTTTATGATGAATAAGGTAAGAGACAATAGTATCGCATACAATGCGGGAAAGCTCATAATGACGGATGACAATGCACCGGTGGAACTTCTGGGAATGAAGGTTATAGATAAAATAATCCGTGATGAAGTGGCATATTATAAAGAGATTTTTGACGAAAACGGTGTGCAGGGTGTGATTGACGCACTATGAAATTGCTGTTAAAATAATGTACATATAGTTTACTATGGAGAGGCGGGAATATTGTGAGAAAAATGAGTGTACCAAAGATTGTTTTTATGTGCATATTTGCACTAATCGGAATAATTTGTATATTGTATGGACTTAAAGTCCACAGTGCCGGATATGGCTCGGCTTTTTTTGCGGTGTGGCTTGCATTGGGAATATTTTTTATATTCTGTACATGGGCAGTGTGGTTTGGTTTATGGATGCGCCTGCCGAAGTGGTTCAGGATAGCATTTATTGCACTGTGTGCGGTATGCCTTGGTTTTTTTGCGGTAATAGAGGCGTGTATAGCCAGCCGGATCAATTCTAAGGGCGAAGATAATCTGGATTATATAATCGTGCTTGGCGCAATGATCCGGGAAGACGGCCCGAGTTCAATCCTCAAGGCGAGACTTGACAGTGCGATAGAATACCTTGATGGCAATCCGGGTACTAAATGCATAGTGTCCGGCGGACAGGGATATGATGAACCTTGCTCGGAAGCGGAAGGAATGAGAAAGTATCTTGTAGAAAAAGGCATTGATGAATCAAGAATCATTATGGAACCTGATTCCATGAATACGATCCAGAACATACGAAACAGCAAGGCAATCATAGATAATGACAATGCAAAAGTCGGGATCGTTACCAGTAAATTCCATGTGTACCGTGCTGTCAAAATAGCCGAAAAGCAGGGATTTAAGAACGTAAGCGGAATATCGGCATATGTTGTCGCGTCATATATGCCAAGTAATATGTTCAGGGAATTTTTTGGTGTGGTTAAGGACACTTTGCAGGGAAATATGTAAATTTAAGAGGACTTAAGGATGCGGGCAGGTTTAAATGTTTTGAAGTATATAGCGGTTTTTATTATGACGGTGGCAGCAGCAACGGCACTTCTGGTGGCAGCAGCTCTTATCCCGCGGGATGCAATCAGAAATAATATGACCGAATCGGCAGAATTCCTAAAGGACGGCGAACTCTTCGGCGAGAAGATTAAGGGCGTGGATGGCAGTAAAATAGACCGTTATGCTGATTCGATACTGCTTGGCATTGCATATCAATATGATAGCGGGCATCCGCTTGAATCGGTTATGAAATCTGCATATTATTACACTGAATATCAGAATGAGAATGTGAATCTTTATGATGCAGTTACCGGGGAATATGAGGCAAATCAGCAATACATGCGCTATTGGCATGGAAGCATTGCGGTTGTAAGACCGCTTATGATGTTTTTTAATATACAGCAGATATACATTATCAATGCAGTTATAATTGCCGGATTAACAGCATGGCTTATGGTTATACTCATCAGAAACAAAGCATATCTGCCGGCTGTGGCAGCCGCGTGCGGACTGATACTTACATCATCCTGGTATGTGCCGATGTCCCTGGAATATACATGGACATATATAATTATGCTTTTTGCATCGTGTATAGGGACGCTTAGAGCATTTAAAGGAAACATGAGAGATACGGGATTGTTCTTTATGATAACCGGAATGATAACTTCGTATATGGATTTTCTTACAATAGAGACCTTGACACTTCTGGTTCCGCTCCTGCTGATAATATGGATTGATATCCGTAACAAAGGACATGCCGATGTGAAGAAAATACTGAAATCCGTATTGTTCTGGAGCATCGGATATATCGGAATGTGGCTTATGAAATGGGGTCTTGCGGCAGTAATCCTCCGCGAAAATGTCATGCCGTATATTACCGGGCATGTGCGCGAGAGACTTGGCGGGGACATAGGCATCGCACCATGGCGGTATTATGTTGGCGCGGTGACCCGCAATATACGTCATCTTTTTCCATGGGAATACGGACCGGCCGGAATTGCCGGAGGAGTATTTATCATTCTTGGCGCAATATACACAGGATATGTTTATAAGCGAAAAAATATCAATAAGTGCAATATTTATATATACTTAATTCTTGCAATAATTCCGTATATAAGGTATATTGTATTACATAATCATTCATATGTGCACTCTTTTTTTACTTACAGGGCACAGATGGCTACGATAATGGCGGTGGTTTTGATTGTGGGCGAGACTGCCGGATTCAGACATAACACTTAATCTTAAGATGATATAAGTCATTTTAGATAAATATTTATAACGGAGGTTTATATGAACTCAGAAATAAGAGCGAGGAAAAAGAAATTTGCAGCACTTGTAACGGTGGTGATGCTCGTTATGTGAAATGTAATGCCTGCCTTTGCGGCAACACACACTGCGGATGAATGGATGACATACGGGTCATTTAACTGGACAGAGGATTATTATGTTAATCCGGGCGATGAAATCCAGATATCGGGTACGCATACATTGTATGAATATGCGTATTATCAGATTGCATATTATGATGATAACAACAATCAAATCAAAGATGTGAAAAGCTATACTGCAGATGAGCAATATGATGACGGTGGTTATTATTTTGCACATAATGTTTTTGATTATTCCGACATTATGGGAGAATCAGACAAATCCAGATTGTTTAAGAACTGGAAGGTAACAGATGTATATAAGTCGGGTGGCTACGGTGGACATGTATATCTTACGGCACAATTTTATGATGAATTGAATGTAGTATATCATCTCCCGGAAGGAGCCGTTAATTCGCCGGATAATCTTTCAACATACCCACAGGGCAAGAGCGATATCATACTTGGGAATGCGTCAATGGAAGGATACACATTTGACGGATGGTATCTGGATGCGGAATTTACGCTCCCGACAGCATCGATTGATGCCACACAGACGGGAACGGTTCATTTATATGGAAAATTCAAGCCGGCAGTTTATGATATCTCATATGAACTTAATGGCGGAACCAATGATGCCGGTAATCCTGCCACATACACATACGGAATCGGAGTGACTGAATTCAAGCCGGCTGTCAAGGAAGGATACACATTCGACGGATGGTATCTGGATGCGGAATTTACGCTGCCGACAGCATCAATTGATGCCACACAGACTGGCGGAGTAGCACTCCATGCCAAATTCACCCTTAATCCTCCTGTAGATCCTGGAGACGGGGAAGAACCGGGGAATGAGGAAGAACCTGAAGACGAGGAAAATCCTGGAAATGATGAGAAACCGGAGAATCCCGGAAATACCGAGACACCGACGGATAATGACCCGAAACTCGGTGAAGATAATATAACAGTTCTTCTTACAGGACTTACGGGACTTGCAGGACTTGGTATTTTTACCATGACATTAAAGAGACGCCGTAAGAGTGAGAGAGAATAGAAATTGATACAAAAGGAGCCTACGGATGGAAACTGAACACAAGAGGCGCGTGCGTTACAAGGGCAAATATCCGAGAAAATTTGAAGAAAAATATAAAGAACTGCAGCCTGACAAATATAAGGATACGGTAGCGCATGTAATCAGCAAGGGCAACACCCCGGCCGGAATGCATATTTCGATAATGGTTAATGAAATTCTGGACGTTCTGGATATAAAACCCGGACAGACGGGATTTGATGCGACGTTGGGATATGGTGGGCACACAAGGGCTATGCTTGAGAAACTTGAGGGCAGCGGCCATATGTATGCCACGGATGTCGATCCGGAAGAGTCGGCAAAGACTCGTGAACGACTTGATAAGCTCGGTTTCGGAAGTGATATCCTTACAATTAAGTTACAGAATTTCTGTACGATAGACGAAATTGCAAAGGAAGCAGGTGGCTTTGATTTTATCCTGGCTGACCTTGGAGTGTCGTCGATGCAGATAGATAATCCGCAACGCGGTTTTACATTTAAAACCGACGGACCGTTAGATCTGAGACTGAACCAGCAATGCGGCATCAGTGCGGCAGAACGACTTGACAATATTTCGCGTGATGAACTGGCGGGTATGTTATATGAGAACTCGGATGAGCCCTACTGTGACGAAATTGCAGAGGCAATAACGGATGAAATCCGTAAGGGGCACAGAATAGATACGACCTTTAAACTTCGTGAAATAATAGAAAATACACTTTCTTTTATACCGGAGAAGGAGCGCAAAGACACGGTTAAGAAAACCTGCCAGCGTGTCTTTCAGGCATTGAGAATAGATGTCAACCATGAATATGAGGTTCTCTATGAATTTATGGAGAAGCTTCCGGGTGCATTGAAACCGGGCGGGAGAGCAGCAATCCTGACATTCCATTCCGGTGAGGACAGAATAGTGAAAAAAGCACTAAAAGAGGGTTTTAAGAATGGTGTGTATTCGGATTATTCCAAGGACGTTGTGCGGCCTTCCGCTAAGGAGTGTGCCGAAAACGCAAGGGCACATTCGACTAAAATGCGCTGGGCAATGAAAAGTAAATAACAGATTTTAACACAAAGAACCGGTACAGTTTCATGCGTACCGGTTCTTTTAATGCGTCTTGAGGTATTTTTTCTATCCGAATATACTTTCGATGAGTTCTTCCCTTACAGAATCGTAGTGCGGGCCAACGAGACCGAAATCCAGTTCCTTATATGTCCAGACCGCGCGGCCGATGCCGTACTTGTGGAATACGGAATTGATGTCGTGGAACCATCTTACGGTATCCTCAGCCGGAGCCTGATCGATGACACCGTACTCGCCGCAATAGAGCGGGACATTCAATTTCTCGGCGGCTTTGATAGCGTCGTCAAAAAGTATCTCAAAGAAATCCGGGCCAAGATCCTTAAGCCTGCTGTTTTCCTCGGCAAGTGCGCCGGTCATTGCGCTTGGCATGCTGTGGCTGATGCGCATGTATTCGTCAAAATCACCCGGATATCCGATATGAAAATCCTTTGGCATGTCCTGAACCCAGTGAGCAGACTGATGTGTAAAAATAAGCGGCTCGTAGCAGTGAAAATTATAAACAATATTTTCGTCAACAGGCGGCAGAAGTTTTTTAATGGATGTAACGGCATTGTAGCCGACACCGCCATAGAGAATTCTGGCCGTCGGGGCATATTCGCGGATTACCTTGACAGCACGGGCCGATAATTCGTTCCACTCATCAACAACGTTAAAGGACGCGACTTCATTAAGAAGCTCAAACATCACTATGTCCGCATCCTTGGCAAAACGGCTTATGATTTTTTCCCAAAGATTAAGAAAACGTTCCTGCAGTTCTTCGTTGTGGAAGAAATCCTTTGAATAGTCCTGGTCGTCAAAAATATATCCGGGTGTTTTGTGCAGGTCAAGCACCATATTCAAATTGTATTTACGGCACCACGAAATACAGTCCTCGATATGCCTGTATCCCTCTTCGATGTCACCGCCTTCTTCTGTCTCAACATTCTCGTAATCAAGCGGCAGCCTGACATGGTCAGCACCCCAGCCTGCAATTTTTTTAATATCATCTTCCACGATGAACGTATCGAGATGATGTTTGTCGAGTGGCCCCTGTGAAAGCCAGCCTCCGAGATTAATTCCTCTTTGAAATCCTTCCAATCTTCGCATGATAAACCCTCCTGTAAAATATTTTTTATTGTGATTTCAAGATAACACCTTTCTGACATAAAAAATAATAAAATATTGTTTTTATTATCAAAATATTGTGATAATATATAGAAAAAGAATGGAGGTTTTCTTATGAGCCGGAAGTCTGAGCGTGAACTTGTAGTCCGTCAGTTCATACAGCGTGAGGAAGAAATTTATCATCCCGGATATGATACCGAACTGGATTTTTACGAGGGCGTAAGTGACGGAAGAATTACAGATGCGTATATGGAACTTAATGACGGCTACGGCGAGGTCGACAGTCCGGTGCGCGGGGTCCTTTCCACCAACAAAATCCGTAATCTGCGGTATCACATAATAGTTACGATTGCCATGATATCGCGTTTCTGTATCGAAAAAGGCATGGAACAGATAGAAAGCTATGCTCTCAGCGATTATTATATAAGGCAGCTTGATGAGACGGACACAGAGGCCGGTCTTCGCAGCCTGCACCGTGAGTGTGTCATAGATTACTCCACCCGTATGCGCAACCTGAGGCGCAGCCATGTAAATTCCATCCATTGCATCAAAGCAATGGATTATATCCAGAATCATCTTCATGAAAATATAAGCCTGGAATCTGTCGCTGCCGCTGTCGGCCTTGAGAAAACATATTTCTGCCGGCTGTTTACCAGGTCCGTGGGAATGGGTTTCCCTCATTATGTGATGCAGGAAAAAATAAAGGTCGCCTGCCGTATGCTTGAGCATTCGGAATACAATTGCACCGAGATATCAGAATTCCTTGCATTTTCATCAGGTGCATATTTCGGCCATATTTTCAAGAAAATCACAGGCCTCACACCGACGCAGTACCGCCGCCGCTCATATGGCAAACACTGGAGCAGATGACAGCGCGCGGGTACAAGGAGAGAAAACCCGAGGCGTGAATTATATTATACCCCATTCCGACTCGGCCAATGAATATATAAAATCCCCGGCATAAGACCTTCAGCGGCTGTTTGCACACGCCGGTGCTTAATCCGCCGAAGGCGGATTTCTAGCATCCGATGCGCGTGCAACCAATGTCATTAAGTTAAGAAAACAAAAAAAGTATTGACAAGCAGAATAATTTGT
>ENA-ORNY01000574-ORNY01000574.1-human-gut-metagenome-genome-assembly--contig:-NODE-574-length-24759-cov-17.812864_pt1 | contig 24759 bp, 27 predicted proteins | sample MGYA00242122_ERZ509036 | MGnify/ENA primary metagenome ERZ509036 (study PRJEB26280, sample SAMEA2338696) | human gut metagenome | biome: human gut; feature: human-associated habitat; material: faeces... | reverse complement strand
CCTGACCGTGAGCTGCTTGTAGTCCTGCATCAGCGATCGCCCCCCTCGCCCAAGATGGAGGGAATCTCGAAGCAGCCGTCTTGCACCGAGTCGCTGTTCTGCAAAGCGACCTCGCGCGGGAACGGAGCTGCGACCACGTCTTCGCGCATGACGTTGGAAAGGTCGCCGATCGGGTGGAAGGTGGGCTCGACCCCCTCGAGGTCGTATTCGGTGATGGGTTTCAAGGTCTCGATGATGCTGTTCAGGTCACGCTGCATCTCCGTTACCTCCTCATCGGTCAACCCGATGCGGACGTATTCGGCGATGTCGCGAACGTCTTGCTCAGATAGCGTCACGTGCTTATTCCTCCTCGACGCGAATGATAGTTCCGATTTCCTTGATAGAGGCGAGCGCCTCGATCTCAGCCAGCGCCTTCTCGACGTTGGCCTCGAGCGCATGGTGGGTCATGAAGATGAGCTCGGCGCTCTCGCGGTCTGTCGTCGGCTGGATCATGCTCCTGATGGAAACGCCGTTGTCGGCGAACACGCGGCTGACCGCCGCGAGCACGCCGCGCTCGTCGTTTGCGACGATGCGCAGGTAGAACTTGGCGTTGAGCTGACCGACGTCGAGGAGACGGGCACGACCTTTGAAGAGAACGCTCTGCTCAAGGCTGAGAGCGGCTGCCGTGAGAGCGGTATGCCCTGTATCGCCGACGATTCGGGTCTGGCGGTCGACAAGCTCGGCGGCGCACCCGGCGTGTATTCGGCGAGATATTCTGGGGTTCACGGCGACGACGACGCCAACAATAAAAAGCTCCTGCGCGAGCTTGACGGAGTTCTGCCCGAGGAGCGCGGAGCAGCGTATGTCAGCGTTGTCTGCTGCGTTTATCCCGACGGCAGAGTGCTCACCGCAAGAGGCGAGTGCAGAGGCAAAATAGGCTTCACCGAGCAGGGCGACGGCGGCTTCGGCTACGATCCGCTGTTTCTGCCCGAGGAATACGGCGGCAAGAGGACTATGGCTCAGCTCACCGCCGACGAAAAAGACGCAATAAGCCACAGAGGCAAGGCGGTGCAGGAGATAGCCCGCCGGATTGGAGAGATAAAGGAATGACAAGCAAAGAGAGAGCGCAGTTCAGGGCGCAGGCAAACACCCTCGAGCCGCTGTTTCAGATAGGCAAGGGCGGATTTTCGCAGGCTCTGGTCGACCAGACGGCGGACGCTCTGCGTAAAAGGGAGCTTATCAAACTCAAGGTGCTGCTCGACAGCGCGCCCGAATCGCCCCGTGAATTTGCCGACAAGCTCGCAGAGGCCACCGGCAGCGAGGTAATACAGGTCGTCGGCGGCAGCATAGTTCTCTATAAGGAGAAGACCGAGGAGGACGAGAAGAAGAAAAAGCCCGCCAAGAAGGGCAAGCCCCTCTCAAGAGTCAAGGCAAAGAGAGCCGCCGCTGCCAAGCGCGAGGCCGCCGAGAAAAAAGAGAAGAGGGACTTCTACGCCCGCAAAAGAGCGGCGGAACGCCGTCAAAATGGTAAAAGTGCTGCAAAATCAAAATAAAACAGTCTAAAATTTGTGTAACATTTTCTTTTGATATATGTTACAATATGTTGCGCCACTCTGTATATTAATTGTTTAAAAATTTTTATACATTTTCTGCAACAAAAAGCGGATAATGCTACACTTATTCTTTGACGGCGATATTCGTCGGGAAGGTAAATCAATGGAAAAGAACTCCGGCGTTAAGCTCATAGCGCAAAATAAAAAAGCATATCACGATTATTTCGTGCTTGAGAAGCTGGAAGCCGGTATCGAGCTTTTCGGTACCGAGGTCAAGTCCATCCGCGAGGGCAGGATAAACCTCAAGGATTCATGGTGCTTCGTCAAGGACGGCGAGATGCTGGCGAACGGCGTCCACATCAGTCCGTATGAGCATGGCAATATATTCAACCGTGACCCGCTGCGTACCAAGCGGCTGCTTCTCCACAAAAAAGAGATCCGCCGCCTGTATGCCCAAGTCAAGCAGGAGGGTCTTGCGATAATTCCCCTGAGCGTGTACTTCAAAAACGGCAGAGCGAAGCTCGAGATCGGTCTGTGCAAGGGCAAGAAGCTCTATGACAAGCGTGAGACCGCCGCAAAGAAGGATGCCCAAAGAGCCATCGAGCGCAACCTGCGCAAAGGATGATATAAGGGGATGAAAGGATTTCGACGGGGGATCCGAACACGGATAAGCGAGTAGCGGGGCGGGACCGCTATAAAATCCGCAATTCTTAAAATTAAACGACAACAATACAGTTGCTCTTGCTGCTTAACTAAGCAGCCGTCTCCTGCCGGAGTACTGCGGCCGGCAACGAGGCGTCGATCAGCAGTGAACGTGAGCGGGTGACGGCCGATGCCCCGCCATGAATTATCAGCCTACCGAGCACCTGAGCCTGCCGACCGGCGCTTGTGCAAGGGAATGTCAAAAGACCGGATACACTCGTAGAAAGTCCCTGCAAGGGTTTTTCGGACGCGGTTTCGATTACCGCCATCTCCACCAAAAAGCCCGGCTCCGCTTCGGCGGGGTCGGCATTCAGAGCGTTAATTCAAGAGACATATAAAATGAAAGGAAGAGACACATGAAAGAAAAGAAGGGAGTCAACTACTCCGTTATCGCAGTTGCCGTGGTCGCTGTAGCGCTTGTCGCCGTGGCAGCCGTGCTCGGCATAAAAATGCATAACGGCAGCAGCATTCCTGCTGTAGAGCCGTCGGATACTCAGCCGGCGCCCACCTACAGCTATGAGCCTGCGACGGATTCGATATTCAGCAGCATCACCACCACGATAGCGCAGGTCATCTCAGACAACACCGTTACCGTACCCGAGAGCCGCACTCAGGCGCAGACCAACCCCGCCAAGACTACGACTCCGGCTACCAAACCCGCCGATGTGACCGTCCCTCAGCTCAAGGAGGAGGATCTTTCCCACGCCTCCGCAGGCAGCAATAAGAACGTCGTCACTCCCTCGGGCAATCTGCCCCAGGATATGTCCTTTGCGGGTCTCATGCGTCTCGGTTATAATGTTATCGGCCTCAAGGAGTACATATACAACAACGATACGGATCCCAACTGCACCCAGAGGAAGTTCGGCTACAACTCCCTTTATGATGCAGGCGCAAGCCTGATAGATTTCACCATCGACACCGTGAAGCTCCCCTTCACCTATAAGGGCAAGGCTTACAGAATTCAGCTTTGGAAGGGACAGTATATCTCCGGTAAGCTCGGCACCGTCGGCGGCGAGGTCGGTCTCTACACCAGACCCGTTGCAGGCAGCTACGACCATTACAATTGCGCCGACGAAGAGGATTGGCTCAATATGGAGATGACCGTATTCTGGAATGAATTCAACGACGGTGTTTATCTTCCGCAGCTTACGAGGAACTACTCGGTTCACTGGTGGCAGACCGGCTATGTTGACGGCCAGCTCAAGAATAAGAGAGATTCCTCCGATCTGAGGATAATGAGCCGCATCACCTTCAAGGATGCCGAGCAGGCTGCGGCCTTCGGCGGCGCTCTTGCAAAGAACGGCTTCACCAGCGTCAGCAGCTTTAACCCCGAAGTGCCCGACACCTACAAGGTCTACGGCAAGGATGTCATTCTCATTTGGCAGGACGCCAGATAAATCGGGCAACACCCGACCGACTTTTCAAAAATAATTCGTCTTCGTTAAAGGAGCGTATTAAGGAGGAAATCACATGAGCAAGAAAAAGATCATTGCCATTGCGATAAGTGCCGTCGTCATTATCGGCGCAGCGGTTGCCGCCGTGCCCATCGTCAGGCATTTCACCGCAGTGGAGGAGCCCACCACTCAGCCGACCACCCAGCCGGCGTATGAGTATCCCACCTATGTCCCGGTAAATAATGCCGAGGAGCCCTCGACCGAGGATGCTAACCTTGCAACCACCATTCAGCAGATTGCCCAGATAACCAAGAATACCGCAAGCGGCAAAAAGCCGAGCGGCGGCAAGAAGACCCCCGTAACCACCCAAAAGGCAAATCAAAACGGCAATAAGAACAACGGCAAAAAAGGCAACGGCGGGTTAGTTGACAATGCAATAGGTCAGGATGACAGCTCTGCATTCCTCGGCTACAAGAAGGATGTCGACAACGACTATTACTACTGTGACGATAAGGACTGCTGGCAGAAGAATGCAGGCTACAACGAGGTCTATGACAATATGGCTCCCATGGCGGCAATGTTCATCGACCAGGTCCGCATCCGCTTCACCTATGACCATAAGGATTGGATGATCCAGTTCTGGAAGGGTCAGTACGGTTGGCTTCTCGTCGGTGCGGAGATCGGCGTTTATACCGCTCCCGAGGGCACTTATAAGAACGAAGCCGGAGCAGTAAACCACTACAACTGCGCCGATAAGGAAGATTGGCTCAAGATGCAGCTTGACTGCTACTTCAGCGGCACCAAGGAGAATAAGGGCAAGTATGTCAAGATCTTCACCAGACCCTATGACGATTATTGGTGGGCAACAGGCTTCGTTAAGGGCCAGCTTACCAAGTATAACCAGCCAAGGATCGAGCTCAAGGTCAAGGGCAGAATAACCCTCAAGACCCAGGAAATGGCGGATATCTTTGTTGAAGGCCTCAAGACTTGCGGCTTCGCCCGCGCAACGAGCGCCACTCAGCTGCCCGATGATACCTACTATCAGAACGGCAAGGATGTCTATGTCCTCTGGTCAACCATTTACCACGATTGCTTCGTCGGTTACACCGGCTGATAACCTAAAATCGCTGATAACCCAAAATCCAAGAAGCTGCCTCACCCGAGACAGCTTCTTTTTATGTCTAAATTCGTTGCGGCGGATGGATTTTTAAGCACCGTGTGCTATAAGCAGCGGAATCATACACGATTAAAAATCTAATTGTGACTTTTGGCATTTGCTGTTATGTGACGAAACGTCACAAAGATGCAGACGGAATTGACGAATTAAGTCATTAGGTGAAAAGGCGATAGACATTTCGGCGGGGGTATGGTATAATTACAGGCAGAAAGCGAAAAAGGAGAGACGGTATGGAAGCGAGAAAATTTTTGGACGCTCTTTCGGTCGCCGAGCGGCTCAAGGACGTCACGCGGCACAGCTACACCTCCGGCGGCAGGCGTGAGAGCGTGGCGGAGCATTCGTGGCGGCTGACGCTGATGGCTTATTTTGTCAGCGACGAATTTCCAGACATTGACCATGAAAAGCTGCTGAAAATGTGCCTTATACACGACCTCGGCGAGGCGTTCACGGGCGACATTCCGTCGTTTGACAAATCCGCCGCCGACGAGGAAAAGGAATCACGCCTGCTGAGCGATTGGGCGGCGTCGCTGCCGGAGCCTTTCGCAACCGAAATGACCGCTCTTTACACCGAGATGGACGCGCTCGAGAGCACGGAGGCGAAGATATACAAGGCGCTCGACAATATGGAGGCGCTGATACAGCATAACGAGGCCGATCTCAGCACCTGGATCCCGCTGGAATACGAGCTGCAAATGACATACGGCACCGATAAGGCGGCGTTCTCCGATTATCTGACCGCCCTGCGTGACACGGTGCGCGAGGACAGCAAGCAAAAAATAAAAAACGCCGAGGCGAAATAAATCAAGCGGCCTGCATGGTCATCATGCAAGCCGCTGCTTTATTTTTAATCAAATTGTGTTACCCAATGCTCGGCTTCATTCGCCCTAAAGCACATGGATATCTGTTCGCGGGTATTTTTTGCGGTGGCGAGGCTATCGGGCAGCTCCTCCTCGGCAAACCAGCCGATGCCGGTGGTTTCAATATTTGGCACGAATTCGCCGCCGACAAGGGAGCAGAGCACGAAATGCTTGATGACCCCGTAGGCGTAGTTCGGCTTATTGTGCTTGCATCTGTCCTGCACGGCGATGAGAAGCTCAGGTTTCACGGTTAGGCCGGCCTCCTCGCGGGTCTCCTTGACGACGTTCTCCGCAACGGAGCAGTCAACGTCGCACCAGCCGCCGGGTAGCGACCATGTGCCGTCGCTCTCATGGACAAGCAGTATCTTGCCGCCGTTGAATACTGCGGCTCTCGTGTCGACCTTGGGGGTCTGATAGCCGCTTTCATTGCAAAAAAGCTCTTTCACCTTTTCAATGGAGATATCGGCTCTCTCGGCTATCATCTCGGCGGAGATGTCGCGCAGGCGCTCGTAGCGCACGAGGTCAAACTTATCCTTGCCGTAGGTCAGCCCCGCCTGAGCGAGGCTTTGGATCTCTATCGCCCAGTCGAGCAGCTTATCCTGCGTTTTCATTATCCGTTTGCTCCTTTTGACCTTTTGTATTCATCGTGCCGCGATAGACCACGAAGCGGCAGTAGAGATATTCGGTGACGAGATTTATCAGCATCGTGCCGATCTCGACGATGTAGTCGTTGACTCCGAGCCCTGTCAGCTTGTGACCCCACCAGGTCGAGAGCGGAGTGAATACGCAATAGAAGAGGGCGACCTTGAGCATTGCAATGGGGATGTTTGCCGCCGATTTGAAGGTGAAGCTGCGGTTAAAGGTGAAATTCCACAGCACCGAGAGCACCAGCGACGGCAGATAGCGGTAGATGTAATCCCATTCGGTGAGCTGCGTGAGCAGAGTGAACGAGCCGAACTGGATTATGCCCGCCGAGGCTGAGAAGAGGGCAAATTTGATAACCTGCCATACGTTTTGTTTTTTAGTCATTTTTTGATTTGATTTTTCCATCGTTGATCCTCCTTTGTCGCCGCTGCGGCAATATATATAAGGATAAAACAAAAGAAAGCGATTGTCAAGTCGTTGACCGCAATAAGAAAGTATGTTAAAATCATTTTAATAATTTTTGCGAGGTGCTTTTATGGGAACGATAATAGGCATAGGCGGCGGCAGATACAGCGACAATGAGGTGCTGCCGATTTTTGAGAGAATAGTTTCGCTCTGCCCGGTGAAGGAGCCGAAGGTGCTCTTTGTGCCTACCGCGGGGCACGATGATATAAACGGCGACGAGCATATATTTAGGCTCTTCATTGGCCTCGGGTGCAGCGTTTCGGCGCTGCTGCTGACCGATGAATCGCTCACCTATGACGATATAGAGAGGCGTATAACGGCGGCCGATATAATCTATGTCGGCGGCGGCAATCTCGAATTTCTGATGAACACATGGAAAAAGACGGGCGCGGATAAGGCCATGTGCCTTGCATACGAGAGCGGCAAGATCCTCTCGGGCTACAGCTCGGGCATGATGTGCTGGTTTGCCGAGGGATATGACGACTGCGGCGAGGGCGGCAGCTTTATTTTCGTAGACTGTCTCGGTTTGCTGCCCTACAGCTCCTGCCCGCATTTTGAGGGCGGCAAGTGGTGGACCTTTGAGCCGAGCCTCAAGGGCAGAAAGCTGCCCGGCATTGCGGCGGAGAACGGCGCTGCGATATTCTTCACCGACGGCGGCTGCTCCGTGATGCACGGCAACGACGGCGGCAGCGTTTATCTTATAGACAACGCCTCCGACAAAAAGACGGAGCTGACAAACGACAATTGCAATTCGCTTTTATAATAATGATTATAATAAAATATAGGCAAAACAGCAGGGAAATTTAAGCGCCGAGGCGTGTATATTTTCCGGCAAAATCGACTAAAATATGAGTGCAGCCGTTTGGACTGTGAGCCTTTGCCGATAATAGGCAAAAGCCCTTTTCAGACGGCTGCATTTTTCTATAATCAAAAATTGTAACAGTTTTTAACCCTTTTGTAACCCTTTTGTAACTTTTTCTGTTTCCCACAAAAGAATTACCGATTTTAGGGAAAAAGCACATCTGTTCGAGAGGGGGCAGAACGCAATATGTAAAATTTTGTAAATCGGTTTGTGCAAAGTAAACAAAAATTTTGTTTCAAAAAATTTGACAAATCAAAAATCAAACAATATAATGTCGGCGTTGCAAAAGTAAACCACGGATCAATGCAGTTTTCGGCAGGTATCCAAGCCTACTGATGCAAGAAATAAGGAGATTTTTATGATTACAAATTTATCAACCGGAACCGTGCGCAGGCTCGGCAGGGGTCACAGGCTTTTGACTGCCCTCATCACCGTTGCCTTTATCTGCTCGGTAACAGTAACAGCCTTCGCGGCGGCAAACGCCTATGTGACGGTCGAGATTGTTGACGGAGACAAGTCGGTAAGCATATCCTCAAAAGCAGATACTCCCGAGCAGATGGTCGAGGAGGCGGGCTTCCGTCTCGGAGCCAACGACGAGCTCGACCTTACAAATTTCTCCGCCGAGAACGGCGGCAAAATTGTTATCGAGAGGGCAAAGGTCATCAGAGTCGATGACAACGGCCTTGTTGCTTACTTTGTCGGCTATACCGATACCGTCAAGGATATCCTCGGCAGCCACGGCATAGTCATCAACGACGGTGACGAAACGGATATCGACCTCACCGAGGCCATCTCCGACAGACTCCATATGTTTATCAAGCGTGCCTTCACCGTCAGCGTTGAGAGCGACGGCGAGACAAAGAAGCTGGCTATCGCAAACGGCACCGTAGCCGACGCGCTTGCCAAGGCGGGCATAAAGCTCGGTGAGGACGATAAGGTCGTCCCCTCACTCGACACTGCCCTGACCGGCTTCACCAAGATCAAGATTTTCAGAGTAAAATATGATACAAAGCTCGAGAAGCAGTCAGTGCCCTATGAGACGGAGATAATCAAGAGCAGCGATATGTTCGTTGACGAATCCGAAATAGTCACCAAGGGCGTTGATGGCGAGAAGTTAGCTTTCTACACCGAGAAATATGTTGACGGCGAGCTTACCGAGACCGTTTTCTCAAGGGAGACCGTCATCAAGCAGCCCGTCAAGGAAGTCAAAAAAGTCGGCACGAAGCCCAGAGAAGTGCTCTCGGCTTATAAAAACACCGACGCGGCAATTTCGGAGCTGGATGTTCCCTCGAGCCTCAAGCTCGACGAGAACGGAATCCCCGTAAACTATAAGAGAGCCGTCAAGGGCAAGGCGACCGCATACACCGGCGACCCCGGCACTGCCTCGGGCAGGAAGCCGATGCCCGGCCACATCGCGGTCGACCCCAAGGAATACCCCTACGGCACGGAGCTTTACGTTGTTTCCTCCGACGGCAGCTATGTTTACGGCTACTGCATAGCGGCGGATACGGGCGGCTTCGTCAAGATGGGCAACACCGATATAGACCTCTATATGCCGAATGAAGATATGTGCGGCGATTGGGGCAACAGGGGCGTTACCATCTACGTTCTTTGATCCTTTTGCAGCAACTATCCTCCCGTCGCGCGATATCAGAGCGGCGGGAGTTTTCTTTTTAAATATTTTCGCCGAAATACTTGATATTTACGGAAAAGTATGTTAAACTACTCAATGTAGGATTATGGATTAGTATGAGAGTGGGGTGACCCGCTCTTTTGTTTATGTATATAAAACTTCGGTAACTACCGCTCATTCATTGCTGCGTTTCTCGGCGGCTGATTCCCCGCCGCTTAACGCCCGAAATGCTCGTTAATACACAAAGTATTACCTGCGCTTTCGGTCATTTTCGGCGAAAAATCATCTCACCGATAACCGCAACCCTGATTTGACCGGCAGTCACCTCGTTTTGCGGTTGCATTATTTAAGGTCAATGATTATATCATCATATATAAGGAGGAACGACCATGCCGAAAGGAAAGGGCGGCAACACCGTCGCCGCAGTCTGGGATATCGCGGCGCCTATCGCCGAGCAGCTCGGGCTTGATATCTGGGATATCCGCTTCGTCAAGGAGGGCGCAGATTGGTTTTTGCGTATCTTCATTGACAAGGACGGCGGGGTTACCATTGAGGATTGCGAGAATATGAGCAAAGCCATGGATGCCCCGCTCGATGAAGCTGATCCGATACCGCAGAGCTACTGCCTCGAGGTATCTTCCCCCGGAGTTGAGCGTGAGCTTACCCGTGACAGCCACTTTGAGGCCTGCAAGGGCGAGAAGATAAAGCTCCGCCTTATCAGGGCGCTCGAGGGCAAGCGCGATTTCAGCGGCGTGCTTGAGGATACGGACGGCAAGCAGATAACCGTTCTCCTTGAGGACGGCAGCGCAATGGTCGTTGACAAAAAAGAAACGAGCTATATCAAGCTGGATGATTTCAGCTTTTAACGAAAGGATCGATCGGAAAAATGAATAACAGCGAATTTTTTGAGGCAGTCAGACTGCTGAGCAAAGAGAAGAACGTCTCCGAGAGCGCTCTACTCGAGGGGATACAGAGAGCCATAGTTACGGCGGTAAAGAGGGATTACAACAATAAGGATATCGTTTTTTGCGAGATAGACGAGCAGGATAAGAAGATCCGCGTGTTCGTGCGTAAGAACGTCGTGAGCGAGATCACCGACCCCGATGAGGACGTCACCGTTGAGCAGGCTCAGCGCTTCAAGAAGAACGCCGTCGCAGGCGACATAATCGAGATCGAGCTTGAGACCAAAGAGGTCAGCCGTATCGCCGCAGAGAAGGGCAAGCATATCCTCCGCCAGGCGATAAGAGAGGCCGAGCACGGTCAGATAAGAGAAGAATTCCAGAATAAGAATCAGGAGATAGTCACCGCCAAGGTCTCTAAGATAGACCCGATAACCCTCGACGCTTTCGTTGAGATAGGCAAGATCTCCGAGAGGCTTATGCGCTCCGAGCAGCTCCCCACCGACAACTTCAAGGAGGGCGACCTCATCAAGGTCTATGTCGCCGACGTCAAGGACGCGACCAAGGGCCCGAGAGCCACTATTTCGAGAACTCACCCCGGCCTTGTCAGACGCCTGCTTGAGAGCGAAGTGCCCGAGATATTCGACGGCACCGTTGAGATAAAGGCGGTTTCGAGAGAGGCCGGCTCCAGGAGCAAGATCGCCGTTTACAGCGCGGATGAGAATATCGACCCCGTCGGCGCCTGCATAGGCCAGAGGGGCGCGAGAGTCAACAAGATAGTTGACCTGCTTGGCGGCGAGAAGCTCGATATCGTCAAATACAGCGACGACCCCGCCGAATTTGTGGCGGCTGCGCTCGCTCCGGCGGATGTCATTTCCGTCACCATCCTCAGCGAGGAGGAGCATTCGTGCAGAGTGGTCGTCCCCAACAACCAGCTTTCGCTTGCGATAGGCAACAAGGGTCAGAATGCCCGCCTTGCCGCCAAGCTCACCGGCTGGAAGATAGATATCAATCCCGAGACCGAGGAGCCCGTCATAAATTTTGACGAATGATCCAAAACTAACCGTAGCAAGGAGCTGAACCAATGCCTGTCCGCAAAAGCATTCCCATGAGAAAATGCACCGGCTGCAACGAAATGAAGCCGAAGAAAGAGCTTGTCAGGGTCGTAAGGAGCCCCGAGGGCGAGGTGTCGCTCGACTTAACGGGCAAGAAGCCCGGCAGGGGAGCGTATGTCTGCCGTAGCTCCGAGTGCCTTGCCAAGGCGATAAAGGCCAAGAGATTCGAGAAAGCGTTCTCATGCGAGATACCCTCGGAAGTATATCAAAAAATGGAAGAAGAGATGAAGAATGGCGGATGATCCGAAGCTGCTCTCTCTTCTCGGAATGTGCCGCAGAGCGGGCAAGCTGAGCTGCGGTCACGACGGCGCAATAGGTTCTGTCAGGAGCCGTGACGCAAAGCTGTGCCTGCTGAGCTCAGATTCATCTCAGCGGCTGAGGAAAGAGACGGAGCGTGAAGCGAGCTTCGGCGGGCGGGATATCCCCGTGGCCGTGCTTGATTCAACGAGTGAAGAGATAGGTCACGCCGCAGGGCTGCGCTCTGCCGTGCTGGCCGTCAACGACGAAGGCTTTGCAAGGACTATGCTGGGGCTTCTGAATACATCAGGGGAGGTCAACCAATGATAGATAACAAATACAGAGTACACGAGGTCGCCAAGGATTTCGATATCAAGAGCAACATAGTTATCGACTTACTCGGCAAATATTTCGACGATAAAAAGAAGCATATGACGGCTCTTGAGCCGGATGAGCTTGACTTGATATTCGATACCTTCACCAAGGAGAATCAGGTCGAGGATCTCAACACATACTTCAACTATATGCCCGCTTCAAAGAAGAGCGAGGCGAAGCCCGAGCCGGAGCAGGAGCAGCCCGCCACCACCAAGGAGAAGGCTCCCGAGCAGCCGAAGAGCGAGAGTAAGCCCGAGGCGAAGCCGGCGGAGAAGCCCGCTCAGAAGCAGGAGGCTCCCCGCAAGCCGAAGCCGCAGTCAAAGCTGCCGCTCATGCCCGAGAGGAAGCCTGCACCTGAGAAGAAGAAAGAGAATAAGCCCATGCAGTCGAGGACTAAGGGCGAGGCTCGCACTATAGACACCAGAGCCGACAACGTCGACCTCGAGAAGTATAACGAGAAATATGAGAATATAGCGCCCACCAACCAGACCATGCAGCACGCAAATTCCGTGGGCAAGCAGAAGATAAAGCAGAAGAGCCAGCAGTACCGCAAGCAGGGCGGCAGGATGCGTTCCTCAAGGCGCGAGACCGAGGCCGAGAGGCTCAAGAGGATCGCCGCCGAGAGAGCGAAGAAGCCGCAGATGCATCTCAAGCTCCCCGAGGAGATTACCGTGGGCGAGCTTGCCGCAATGCTCAAAATGACTGCGGCAGAGGTCATCAAGAAGCTCTTCACGCTCGGTCAGATGGTCACGGTCAACGAAGTGCTTGACTACGACACCGCCGCCATCGTCGCCGAGGAGCTCGGCGCAAAGGTCGAGAAAGAGGTCGTCGTCACAATTGAGGACAGGATCATCGACGACAGCGTTGACGATGAGAGCAACCTCGTGCCGAGAGACCCCGTCGTTGTCGTCATGGGTCACGTTGACCACGGCAAGACCTCGCTGCTCGACGCTATCCGTAATACCTCCGTCACCTCTACCGAGGCGGGCGGCATTACCCAGCATATCGGCGCTTACAGAGTTGAGATTAACGGTTCCAAGATCACTTTCCTTGACACTCCCGGCCACGCCGCCTTCACTTCAATGCGTCTGAGAGGCGCAATGGCTACGGATATCGCTATCCTTGTTGTTGCCGCCGACGACGGCATCATGCCGCAGACCGTTGAGGCTATCAACCATGCGAAGGCTGCCGGAGTGCAGATAATCGTTGCGATAAATAAGATGGATAAACCCGCTGCCAACCCCGACAGAGTTCTTCAGCAGCTCACCGAGTATGAGCTTGTGCCCGAGGAATGGGGCGGCGAGACCATTTGCGTGCCCGTTTCGGCAGTGACGAAGCAGGGCATTGATAAGCTGCTTGAATCCGTGCTTCTCGTTGCCGAGATGCAGGAGCTTAAAGCCAACCCCAACCGCTCCGCAAAGGGCGTTGTCATCGAAGCAAGGCTTGATAAGGGCAGAGGCCCCGTCTCAACTCTGCTCGTTCAAAACGGCACGCTCAGATCGGGCGATATCATAGTCGCGGGCACTGCCGTCGGCAGAGTCAGAGTTATGACGGACGACAAGGGCCGCAAGGTCGACTCCGCAGGCCCCTCCGTCCCCGTTGAGATCATGGGTCTCGACGAGGTGCCGCAGGCGGGTGACGGATTTGACGCCGTTAACGACGAGCGCCTTGCAAGGGAGCTTGTCGAGCAGAGAAAGGCCAAGGCCAAGGAAGAGCAGTTCAAGGAGTACCAGAAGGTCACTCTTGACAACCTCTTTGCCTCTATTAAAGAGGGTGAGCTGAAGGACCTCAACATCATCATCAAGGCCGATGTCCAAGGCTCGGCTGAGGCCGTCAAGCAGAGCCTTCTCAAGCTCTCCAACGACGAGGTCAGAGTTAAGGTCATTCACAGCGGCGTCGGCGCTATCAGCGAGAGCGACGTCATGCTTGCCAACGCTTCAAACGCCATCATCGTCGGCTTCAATGTCCGCCCGGACGCTGTCGCTGCCGATAACGCAGAGCGTGACGGCGTTGAGATAAGAACCTACAGAGTTATCTACGACTGCATCGAGGAGATCGAGGCCGCTATCAAGGGTATGCTCGCTCCGAAGTTCAGAGATGTCGATATCGGCAGAGCCGAGGTTCGCCAGGTCGTCAGAATTTCGTCCGTCGGCAACATCGCAGGCTGCCATGTTATGAACGGCAAGATAACCAGAAACGCAAAGATAAGAGTAGTCCGCGACGGCATAGTCGTGGCTGAGGACGAAATGGCCTCGCTGCGCCGCTTCAAGGACGACGTCAAGGAAGTTGCCTCGGGCTTCGACTGCGGCATCGGCCTTGCAAAATTCAACGATATCAAGGAAGGCGACATTCTCGAAGCCTTTGTCGTTGAGGAATACAGAGATTGATCTCAGGGAGAAATTATGGCAGGTTACAGGATCGACAGAGTTTCAGAAGATATAAAGCGTGAGATCGCCGCTATAATGCGTGAGCTCAAGGACCCGAGGATAACCGGAATGCTGACCGTCGTCAACGTCGAGGTCAGCTCCGACGCCTCATATGCCAAGGTGTATGTCAGCGCCATGGAGGGCATCGAGACCGCAAAGCTCGCGGTCAAGGGTCTCACCAGCGCCACGGGCTATATCCGCCGTGAGATCGGCAAGCGGCTGCATCTTCGCAAAACGCCGGAGCTGAAGTTCATCGCCGATGACTCCATTGAAAAAGGCATGGGCATAGCCGGCATGATAAACAAACTCTCGGAAGAGGAATGAATCACACCGCCCGATCGCGACGGGTAAAGGAGAGTCAATGATGAGAATTGACCTGAATGAAACTGCAAAGGTTTTGGAGGGCAGCGACGATATATTGCTGCTGTGCCACTCGCATCCGGACGGCGACACGCTCGGCAGCGCATCTGCGCTTGCAAGGGCGCTCATTGCCGAGGGCAAGAGGGTCAGAGTAGAGTGCGGCGACAAGATACCGAAGGATTTCGCCTTCATGTTTGACGGCATGGAGAGCTTTGATTTCGAGCCGAAATTCATCGCCGCAATTGATATCGCCGACACAAAGCTCCTCGGTAAAGATTTTGAGGGCAAATATGCCGACAGGGTCGATCTGTGCATCGACCACCACGGCTCCAATATGCTCTATGCCGATAAGGTCTGGCTCGAGCCGGATTCAGCTTCAACGGCGGAGATGATCTATCTGCTGCTCGCCGCCCGCGGCGACGAGATAACCCCGGATATAGCCTCCTGCCTTTTCACCGGCGTTACGACCGATACAGGCTGCTTCCGCTTCTCCAACACGACCGTCAGGACTTATGAGATAGCGGCGAAGCTCGCTGAACTGGGCGCCGACACCTATAATATCATTCAGGTTTTCTTTGAGACCAAGACCAAGACTTATGCCGCCCTTGAGCGCCTTGCGCTGGACAGCATGAGGATGTATTTCTCCGATCGCTGCGCCCTCATCTGCATCACGCAGGATATGTATAAACGCAGCGGCTCGGATGAGAGCGAGACGGATAGGATCGCGAATCTCCCACGGCAGATCGAGGGAGTGCTCGTGGGCATCACGATGCGTGAGCTTAAAGACGGCAGCTATAAGGCCTCCGTGCGGACTCACGGCGAGATCGACGCTTCGTCGATCTGCAAACGCCTCGGCGGCGGCGGTCACATGGGCGCTGCGGGCTGCACTCTCTACGGCAGTAAGCAGCAGGCGATAAATTCGCTGCTCAAAGAGGTTCAGGCGGAGCTTGACTCCGTCACCATCGACTGATTCATTATAATAACCTATCTAAATATTCAACCGCTCTGTTGCTTCGGCAGCAGGGCGTTTTATTTTTGAGCCCGATTTCGGAATAATTCAGATTTAACAAACATTTAACATTTGAAATATTGACAAATCGCTTGACTTGGAGTATAGTAATAACAGTGATTAGCACTCAGGCTGCTTGAGTGCTAAATCTGGCACTCAACCGAAAGGAGGATGCAATATGGCTGAGCTGAGCGAAAGAAAAAAACAGATACTTGCCACCGTCGTTGAGCAGTATATCAAGACCGGCGAGCCGATAGGCTCAAAAGAGCTGCTTGCTCTGACGGGCATGACCGTTTCCTCCGCAACGGTGAGGAACGAAATGAGCGAGCTTGTGTCGCTGGGCTACCTCGAGCAGCCGCACACTTCGGCGGGCAGAGTTCCGTCGCAGGCGGGCTACAGATATTATGTGGATCACCTGATGAAGGAGCGCGAGCTTGACGAGCTTAACCGCAAGCTGATAGAGGCGGGCATTTCCTCCGCAGTCGGCGACCCCGAGAGGCTGCTGGCAAGGGCGGGCGAGGTGCTGGCGGATATGACTAAATGCGCTTGCGTTTCGACCGCTCCGGGCGGCGAGACGGCGGTCATCCGCAGGATAGAGCTTGTGCCCGTCGGGGCGCACACGGCGATGCTCGTGCTGCTGACCTCAAACGGGGTGCTCAAGAGCCGCCTTTGCAGGCTCGAGAGCGAGCTTAACTCCAAAATTTGCGAAGAGTTTTACAATATCGTCGATTCCTCGATAGTCGGCAAGCCGGCGTCGGATATCAGCGTCGTCTCAATGCAGACGGCGGCGGCCTCCGTTGACGGCGACCCGTTCGCAATGCTTCCGCTCATGGCGGCGGTTTGCGAGCTTGCGAGGAGCACGGCGGATTCAAAGATAATGCTGGGCGGCAGTTCAAACCTGTTCTCACACAAGGATTACGGCGGCGATGCCGCAAGGCTGCTCGAGTTCCTGAGCAAAAAAGAGCCGCTGACGGCGGTCATGCAGGACGCCAAGGCGCCGATAAGCGTGAGGATAGGCAAAGAAAATCTTTATAAGCCGCTTGAAAATTCGAGCGTTATCGTGGCAAAATATACCGTCGGGGGCAGGGATTCCGGCACCATCGGCATCATTGGCCCGACCCGCATGGATTATGAGAGCATTATCCCAAGCGTTAAATATTTGACCGACCTTGTCGGGCGGCTGATAACCCAGGCGCTCGAATGAGAGAAAGGATGAAAGAATGAAAAAGGAAAAGACACCTCCCGAGCAGCAGCCGGAGGAGAAAGCCCCGGAAGCGGAGCAGGAGCAGCAGACCGCAGCCCCCGCTGAGGAAGCCCAGACCAAGGAGCAGCAGCTTCAGAAGGCTCTCGACGATAAGAACGATCAGTTCCTGAGGCTCTGTGCGGAGTATGATAATTTCCGCAAGCGCTCGCAAAAGGAGCGGCAGGATATCTACGCCGCCTCCCGTGCGGATGTGATAAAAGAGCTTTTACCCATCCTTGATAATTTTGACCGAGCCGTCGTAAACAGCGAGGCGAATTTCGAGGATTATAAAAAAGGCATCGACCTTATATTCTCGCAGTTCAAGCAGCTCCTCGAGAAGAACGGAGTTGAGAGCTACGGCGAGGAGGGCGACACCTTCGACCCCAACATTCACAACGCCGTGATGAGCGTCGAGGATGAGAGCCTCGGCGAGAACGTCATAGCGCAGGTATTCACAAAAGGCTATAAACTCGGCGACAGGATAATCAGAGAAGCTGTCGTCAAGGTTGCAAATTCATAAATAATTGTTTTATTATAGGAGGAAGAAATTATGTCAAAGATCATAGGTATTGACTTAGGTACTACGAATTCATGCGTGGCCGTTATTGAGGGCGGCGAAGCAGTTGTTATCCCCAACGCAGAGGGCGCAAGGACTACCCCGTCGGTAGTCGCATTCGGCAAGACCGGCGAAAGAATGGTCGGTCAGGTTGCTAAGAGACAGGCAATCACCAACCCCGACAGGACGGTTTCTTCAATAAAGAGACAGATGGGCTCCGACTATAAAGTCACCATCGACGACAAGAAGTACACCCCGCAGGAGATCTCCGCAATGATCCTTCAGAAGCTGAAGACCGACGCAGAGGCATATCTCGGCGAGAAGGTTACCGAGGCTGTTATCACCGTCCCCGCTTACTTCACCGATTCCCAGAGACAGGCTACCAAGGACGCAGGCAAGATCGCCGGCCTTGATGTCAAGAGAATAATCAACGAGCCCACCGCAGCGGCTCTCGCATACGGCATTGATAAAGAGACCGATCAGAAGATCATGGTCTACGACCTCGGCGGCGGCACCTTCGATGTCTCCATCATCGAGATGGGCGACGGCGTTCAGGAAGTCCTCGCGACCGCAGGTAACAACCGCCTCGGCGGCGACGACTTCGACCAGAGAATAATCGACTGGATGGCTGACAGCTTCAAGGCGGAGCAGGGCGTTGACCTCAGAGGCGACAAGATGGCTATGCAGAGGCTCAAGGAAGCTGCCGAGAAGGCAAAGATTGAGCTCTCCGGCGTGACCACATCCAACATCAGCCTGCCCTTCATCACCGCAGATGCGACAGGCCCGAAGCACCTTGAAATGACTCTTACCAGAGCTAAGTTCAACGAGCTGACCGCAGACCTCGTCGAAGCCACCATGGGCCCTGTTCGCCAGGCAATGAGCGACTCGGGTCTGAAGCCCTCCGAGATCCATAAGGTCCTTATGGTCGGCGGCTCCTCAAGGATCCCCGCAGTCCAGGAAGCTATCAAGAAGTTCATGGGCAGTGAGCCCTTCAAGGGCATCAACCCCGATGAATGCGTTGCTATGGGCGCAGCTCTCCAGGGCGGCGTTCTCGGCGGCGAAGTTACCGGCCTGCTTCTGCTTGATGTTACCCCGCTTTCACTCGGCATCGAGACCATGGGCGGCATAAACACCAAGATCATTGAGAGAAACACCACCGTGCCCGTCAAGAAGAGCCAGATCTTCTCGACCGCAGCGGATAACCAGCCTTCAGTTGAGGTCCATGTACTTCAGGGCGAGAGAGAATTCGCAAAGGATAACAAGACCCTCGGCGTGTTCCACCTCGACGGCATTATGCCTGCCCCCAGAGGCGTACCTCAGATCGAAGTTACCTTTGATATCGACGCTAACGGCATAGTCCATGTTTCCGCTAAGGATCTCGGCACTCAGAAGGAGCAGTCGATCTCCATCACCTCCTCCACCAATATGTCCAAGGAGGATATCGACAAGGCAGTCGCAGACGCCGAGAGATATGCTCAGGAGGATAAGCAGCGCCGTGAGGATGTCGATACCCGTAACGGTGCAGACCAGATGGTCTATCAGTGTGAGAAGCTGATAAATGAGAACGGCGACAAGTTCAGCGACGAAGAGAAGAACGCCGTGAATGAGAAGGTTGAGGCTCTTAAGGAAGCTCTTAAGGGCGAAGATATCAACCTCATCAAGTCCCGCCAGGATGAGCTTCAGGCGAAGTTCTATGAGATCTCCGAGAAACTCTATAAGGCCGCCGCAGAGGCAGCTCAGGCTCAGCAGGGCGCAGCGGGCGCCGACGGCAGCACCGACGCAAACGGCTATACTCAGGCCGACTTCACCGACGCTGACGACAATAAATAATTAAATCGGGCTGTCCCCGTCGTTGTAATGACGGCGGGGACGACTTGGACTTTTATAAAACAGTAAAAAACGGAATCGTGGGCTGCACGCCTGATTCCCGAGGGAGAAATACCTTTGGCAGAGAATAAACGTGATTATTATGAAGTGCTCGGAGTCCAAAAGGGCGCAACCGAGGACGAAATAAAAAAAGCATACAGAAAAAAGGCGAAGCAGTATCACCCTGACCTCAACCCCGGCAACGCCGAGGCGGAGGCTAAATTCAAGGAGGTCAACGAGGCGTACGAGGTGCTCTCCGACAGCGACAAGCGGGCGAGGTATGACCAATACGGTCATGCGGGCGTAGATCCCAACTTCGGCGCGGGCGGAGCAGGCGGCTTCAATGGTGCAGGCTTCGGCTTCGACGATCTCGGCGATATATTCAGCTCCTTCTTCGGCGGAGGCTTTGGAGGCGGTCGTCAGGCTAACCCCAACGCCCCCCGCAGAGGCGAGGACATACAGGCGAGAGTGACCATCTCCTTTGAGGAGGCGGCCAAGGGCTGCAAGCGCACCATCGAGGTGACGAGGGTGGATACCTGCCCCGATTGCCACGGCTCGGGCGCAAAAGCGGGCACCTCGCCCAAGACCTGCCCCGATTGCGGCGGCAGAGGCTTCGTCAATGTGCAGCAGAGGACTGCATTCGGAGTTATATCCACTCAGAAATCCTGCCCGAAGTGCGGCGGCAGAGGTCGTGTAATTGACGATCCGTGCCAGAAGTGCCGCGGCTCAGGCAGAGTATCCAAGCGCACGAGCGTTGAGGTGAATATCCCCGCCGGTATTGACGACAGGCAGATATTCAACGTCAGCGGCGCGGGCAATTCGGGCGTCAACGGCGGCCCCAAGGGCGACCTCAAGGTGGCTGTTTTTGTCAGACCGCACCCGTTCTTTGAGCGTGACGGCTACAATGTCTGGCTGGAGCAGCATGTCAGCTTCACTCAGGCGGCTTTGGGCGATAATTTGCGTATTCCTACTCTTGACGGTGATGTTAAATTCGATTTGCCGGCAGGTACACAGTCGGGCACGGTCTTTAACCTCAAGGGCAGAGGAATCCAGAATGTCAACGGCAGAGGCAAGGGCGATCAGCTCGTGAGAATTATCGTTGACACGCCGAAGAACCTTACTCCGAGGCAGAAAGAGCTGCTTCAGGAGCTTGAAAAGGAGCTGGGCGTCAAGAGAGGCGCACCGGTCGGCAGCAGCTCCAAGAAGAGCAGCTTCTTCGATAAATTTAAAAACTAATTTTCGGACGGAGAAATACCATGAAATACGACGCTGTAGTTTTTGATTTGGACGGCACTCTTATCGACACCCTTGAGGACCTGATGGACAGCGTGAATTATGCGCTCGCCGAGTTCGGCTTCCCTGCACGCACATACGAGGAGATACGCACTTTCGTCGGCAACGGAGTGCGCCGTCTGGTCTATCTCAGCGTGCCCGAGGGTACGCCCGATGATGTGAGCGAGAAGTGCCTTAATGTGTTCAAGGCGCATTATCTGCACAATTCCCGCAACAAAACCAAGCCCTATAAAGGCATCCCCGAGCTGCTGAAAGCAATTTTTGCGGCGGGCTTTAAGACTGCGGTGGTTACCAACAAGATGCAGGACGCCGCCGTGGATATCGTCAGAGGCTTTTTCGGCGACAGCATCCATGTTATCATCGGTCAGGTCGACGGCGTGGCGCAGAAGCCCGAGCCGGACGGCGTTTGGCTTGCGCTCGACAAGCTCGGCGTGAGCCGTGACAGGGTTGTCTATGTCGGCGACTCCGAGGTGGACTGCATGACCGCTCATAACTCAAAGCTGCCGTGTATCGGTGTGACTTGGGGCTTCCGCGGCAGGAAGGTGCTCGAGGATAACGGCGCCGAATTCATCGTAAGCGACCCGAAAGAGATACTTGACATAATCAAATAAGAAAAAATGACCGCTGCTCGGATCAAACGAACCGTGCAGCGGCTTTTTCATATTATAATACAATTATATAACCCATCGGGTACGGCTCGACCTCCGGCGTGTCGATAAAGGTCTTGAGCACTTTATAAAAGACGAGCTTTCTCGGCTCTCTGCCGTTCCTTGTCTGCCAGTCGCTGAGGCTTATCTCGCCCCGCAGCATCGTGATCAGGTCGCCCTCCTTATCGCAGCAGGACTGCGTGTGGGTGTAGTCGAAGTCTGGCAGGCGGAATTGCTCGGCGTATTCCTCGCGGTCAACGCCGTACGGCAGGCAGGCGCCTCGGTCATTGTCGAGCAGCCAGAATGCCACCCTGCGGCGGAATTCATGCTCGCTGAGTAGCTCCGAGGTCATTTTGACAGCCCGAGACGGGCGCAGCAATCCGCAACGATCTGCTGCATCTCGTCATAGTGCTTCTCGATCTCCTCCACGAGCTTGAACTGGGTGCGTGACCTCACAAGGTTGTGCTCGGGGTAGTCGGTCTTGAAGTAGACATCGCCGTTGATGAAGTCGCCGAGGAAGCGCATACCGCATTCGAGCGTCATCAGCTTTGCCGAGAACGAGAGATACTCTATCTCTTTCTTCGTCAGGCTCTCGCCTGCGGTGGAGAGGTAGCCGAGGGTGAACGCCTTGAAATTCTCAAGGCTGAGCTGCACCTTGGAGATATCCTTCTCATCCTCCGCGGCGGTGTTGGCGCCGAAACGGATGCTGTCGCCGAAATCATAGAGCGACAGACCGGGCATTACGGTGTCGAGGTCGACAACGCAGATGCCTTCGTCCGTCTTGTTGTCAAACATGACGTTGTTGAGCTTTGTGTCGTTGTGGGTGACTCTCAACGGCAGCTCGCCTGCGTTCAGCAGGTCGACGAGCACGGAGCAGTCCGCCTCGCGGCTCAGGACGAAATCTATCTCGCTGCGGGCATCGTCGGCTCTGCCGGAGAGGTTATCGGCAACGGCCTTTTTGAAGTCGGCGAAACGGGAGACGGTGTTGTGGAAATTCGGTATCGTCTCGGTCAGATCGTCAATGGGGTAGTCCGCCAGCATACGCTGGAATTTGCCGAATGCCTTCGCAGCGTTGTAAAAAGTCTCAGGGCAGTCCACACACTGACAGGAGTGTGCGTCGTATATATAGTTGTAGCAGCGCCAGAAGCTGCCCTCGCTGTCTATGTAGTAGGGCTTGTTATCCTTGGTGAAGAAAACATAGAGGCTCTCCCTCTCGGGGTCGCCGCCGGCGGCGATGACCTCCTTGTGGAGGTAGTCGGTAACGCTCACCACGTTCTTCATCAGGGCGTCCGGCTCTTTGAACACATATGTGTTAAGCTCTTGAACGAGATATTTGTTAGTGTGGCCGTTTTTCTCAAGAAATTCAAATATATAGGTATCGTTGATATGACCGTCAAAGAGCTGTGAGATGTTCTTCAGCTCGCCCTTGAATTTGAACGCCGTGACAAGCTCAGATACCGTATCTATTTTCTTGTGCAACGAAGTCACGCCTTTCTTAAAATTATGTTGCCGAAGCGGGCTGGGTTGTGGAAGCCCAGCTCGGCGGAGTCGACGGGGAAGCAGGCGGCGTAGTGCGGGGCCTCGGCGAGGTCGGCGCACTTATAGAAGTTACCCTTGATAATGTTCTCCGCCGTGCGATAGGGTGCGCCGTAGACCTCGGAGATGAAGCCGTCCGGCAAAAAGATATCATAGCCCCAGGCGCTTTTGCCGCTGCCGGGGAGGGTGAACGGCGTTATCGTCGGCTCAAGGGAGGTGATCTCCCTGATAAATCGTCTGCCCTCGCGCTTTTCGCCTATCTGGGATAGATATACTCCGTTTCGGTTGACCTCGAAGTTCACATAGCGCTCATCGCCCGTAACGGGCTTCAAAAAGATCTCGAGGCAGCTGTCGGTGTAGACCGGGTCGTCACGCTTTGTGCATTCGCAGCGCACCGAGTCCTCAAATGACCACAGGCGGGCAAAGAGCCCGACATTCTCGACCCCGTAGAGCCGTGCATAACTCTCGGGGCGTGAGTAGCCGTCCTTTTCCCAGTTGAAAAGGTCTATAGGGGCTGCCGGGGCGCGAAACGGCTCGGCAGCCTTTTCACTCATAAAGAGCGGGGCAAAATAATCCAAACGATCACCGTCTTACAATCAAAGTGCGGAAACTATCTCAAGAGTATCCTTTGCTATCATGAGTTCCTCGTTGGTGGGGATGACAAGGAGCTTGACCTTGGAGCCGGGGACGGAAATCTCTATCTCCTCGCCTCTGACGGAGTTCTTTTCCTCATCAATGGCGGTGCCGAGAAATGCGAGCTTCTCAGCTACTCTGGTGCGGTAGTGGGGGTTGTTCTCGCCAATGCCGCCGGTAAATACGACCGCGTCAACGCCGCCCATTGCAGCGGCAAAGCCGCCTATGTATTTGACGAGCTGGTGGCAGAGCATATTCTCAACGAGCTGAGCCTTCTTGTCGCCGTTCTTTGCAAGACCCTCGATGGTCCTGTTGTCGCTGGTGCCTGCGATGCCGAGCATACCGCTCTTTTTATTCATAAGAGTGTCCATTTCGGCGGGGGAGAGGTTCCTTGCCGCCATGACGGTGGTGACGATGGCGGGGTCTATCGAGCCGCAGCGGGTGCCCATGATGAGGCCGTCGAGCGGCGTGAGGCCCATGGTGGTGTCCATGTCGTGGCCGTCCTGGATCGCAGCGAGCGACGCGCCGGAGCCAAGGTGGCAGGAGACGAGCTTGTGCACGTCGCCGTTGAGGAAGTGGCTGGTGGTGCGCCAGATGTAGCGGTGAGAAGTGCCGTGCGCGCCGTACTTGCGGATGTGAAGCTTGTCCACGACGTCACGCGGGAGGGCGTAGCGCCAGGCCTTCTCGGGGATGTTGTAGTGGAACGAGGTGTCGGCCACGATTACGTTGCCGATGGAGGGGAACATCTCGCGGCAGATCTGGATGACGTCCGCCTCGGCGTAGTTGTGTAGCGGCGCAAGCGGGGCGACCTCTCGGACCCAGCCCAGGGTCTCGTCGGTAACAACCTTGGACTCGGGGAAGTACCAGCCACCCTGAACGACACGATGGCCAATGCCCTCGATCTGCGCGGTGTCAAAGCCCGCCTCGTCGAGAATCTGGAAGACGTACTTCACGGCAGTCTTGTGGTCGGGCAGGGCCACCTCGAGCTTCTTCTTCTCGCCGCCGCGCTCCTCATGGCCAACAAATGACCCGTCGATGCCGATGCGCTCGCAGTTGCCCTTTGCGTAGACCTCGCGAGTCTTGGTGTCGAGCAACTGGTACTTGAGAGACGAGCTGCCGGCGTTGATGACAAGAACGTTCATGAATCTCCTCTCGAAGGGTGCGATGCCCCAAATGCACACGCAACAAGGGCCATGATAGCGCCGCACGGGCTCGTTGCCACCCAGATGGCCTCGAACCCGCGCGGAAGGCGCAGAAAAACTAGCTGAGGCCTAGGCGACCGTGTCCGAGAAGAGCG
>ENA-ORNY01000570-ORNY01000570.1-human-gut-metagenome-genome-assembly--contig:-NODE-570-length-24818-cov-10.369866_pt1 | contig 24818 bp, 23 predicted proteins | sample MGYA00242122_ERZ509036 | MGnify/ENA primary metagenome ERZ509036 (study PRJEB26280, sample SAMEA2338696) | human gut metagenome | biome: human gut; feature: human-associated habitat; material: faeces... | reverse complement strand
CCGCCGTTACGGGGTGCATGCTGGCGGGCAGAGCCTGGAGCCGGTAGCTGAACCTTTCGTCCTTTATGGTGAGCAGCTTTGCGTACATGAACGCGCCGCCGTTGCTCTTTATCTCCACCCTTATCTCCACCTCATAGTTGTTGGGGCAGTTGAGCAGCGTCTCGCCGTCCATGACCGCTATCATCCTGCGGGCTATGGCCAGCCTGTCTATATTGCCCTCCCCCCTTATCTCCAGCCTGTAGCCGAAGGGAGGCTTGCCGGTATGGCAGGCGGGCAGCAGCTTTTCGAGAAAGCTCTTTGCCTTTATGCCCATGGACTTTGGGTCGGGGTTTGAGTTGGCGGATATCTCGATGAGCGCCTCAGTGAAGCAGCGGCAGGCGAAAAGCCCCATCATGTCCTCCGTATGCACGTGTACGTCGCTGCGGTGTACGGCGGACACCCTGAAACCATGCTCGGCAAGCTCCCGGGCCAGAGGGTCGGATAGCTTATCCGGGGAACGCAGCTCTATTTCGCAGGGCCTGGGAAGCGCGGTAAATTCGTGCTTTTCGAAGGTGAGAAAGCTTCGCATGGCGGTTTTGTACGCCTCTGTTTCCGCCTCGAAATGCACCTTTTCATCTTCGCTGTTTGCCGGCTGTATAGTATATGAAACGAGAGCCGCCTTGGCCTCATCCCCTCCTATGGAGCCTAAGGACAGCAGCATCGAAGGCCGCACGAAGCGGGTATCCTCTACTGAAAGGGCCTGTTTCAGGTATTTCACGTCCGAGGGGACCTTCAGCTGACCCATGAGAACCGCGGCATTCTTGCGGAGCTTGGGTTGATTGGAAAGCAGGGCGTTTCGAAGGGCCTCGCGCTCGCTGCCCATGATATAGTTAAGCTGCCTTGCGTATTTTTCCTGCTTTGCGCAGCGGCAGAGAAAAGCGCACGCGGCGGAGTTGCCCTCCGAAAACAGCTCGTAAGCGAAGGGAAACGCCTCGGAGGCGTAGTGCATCATGTGCTCGGGGCCGTTGGGCAGAGCAAGCCTCTGGGCCACTACCTCTTTGGTAAGCGCCTTGTGCGCCACAGAGGAACCGTAGCTGTCCCTGTTTTTGCCGTTGCTTCTTTTGTGGCAGTTCATCTTTTACTCCCCTCCGATTCGGACCGTATGACGTCCAGCACCTCATCGGTGCCGTCCGCGGTGGAGTCGCCGCTCATAGCGGAAATAAAGCTGAGCCTTCTGTCGTAAAGGTCGTGTATGCTGTCGAACAGGGTGTCCGGCGTAAGGCCGGCCTGATCCAGCGTCATGGCGTAGCCCTTGCGGGCAAAATAGCCGGCGTTGAGTATCTGGTCGCCCCGGGAGGCGGAAAGGGGCAGCGGTATAAGCAGGGCGGGCTTTGCAAGTGCCAGAAACTCGAATATGGCGTTGGCGCCGGCACGGGAGAGTATTATATCCGCCGCGGCGAAAAGGTCGGGCAGTTCCTTTGAGATGTACTCGTACTGGACATAGCCCGGTTCGGCTATGGAAGCATCCTTCTTGCCCTTGCCGCAGAGGTGGATAATGTCGAAGGAGCGGGTCAGCCGCGGCAGCGCCGATCGCAGCGCGTCGTTTATGGCCTGGGCGCCCTGGCTGCCGCCCATGGTAAGGAGTATGGGCTTTTCGCCGGAAAAGCCGGTAAAGTCCAGCCCCCTCTGCCTGTCGCCCCGGTAAAGCTCGGGCCGTATGGGGGTGCCGGTATGGACGCCCTTTGCGCCGACGTATTTTAGAGTATCTTCGAAGGTGACGCATACCCTGTCTGCAAACCTGGCGGTTATCTTATTGGCCAGACCAGGAGTATAGTCGCTCTCGTGGGCTACTATGGGCGCCATGCCCTTTGCCGCTATGACTACGGGCACCGATACGAAGCCCCCCTTTGAAAACACCACGTCCGGCTTTACCTTGTTAATGATGCGCTTGGCCTGGAATATGCCGCCTACAACCTTGAATGGGTCGGTAAGGTTCTTCAGCGAAAAGTACCTGCGCAGCTTGCCGGCGGATATGGTGTGATAGGTCACGCCCTCAAGGCCGTCCACAAGGCTTTTTTCTATTCCATCGGCGGTGCCTATGTAGTGTATCTCGTAGCCCTCCGCCCTGAGTCTTGGCAGCAGCGCCAGATTGGGTGTGACGTGGCCGGCAGTTCCGCCGCCCGTTAGGATGATCTTCTTTGACATGGTTATATTTCCTTTATATTATATAAAATCAAACAGCGCACTAATCTGCACCGCCGTATTGCCGTTACAGCGAGAGCCGGCGAGAAGAACCTATCTCATTTTCATTATTATGCCACGAAAACGATTATTGTTTCTGAAATTATATCACCCTGCCGAGATTGCCGCAAGGCGTATGCTGTGGTATTATTAAAGGGGCTGCGGCCCTGTGATATTATAAACGGCGCAAAGGAGAGGCGTGTATGAGACTGAGGGATATGAATCCAGGCGAGGCGCTGGCGGCCGCGGCTGCCATGACCCTAAGGCTCGGGGGCTTTTCGAAGGCGGCGGAGCTCATGGGGGAGCTGCTCATGGATACCTGGACAACGAATTTCCCTGGCGCTCTCGGCGCATATCACAGGCTCACGGAATATATGCTGTCCTCCCCCGCCAGGAGGGTCACAGGGGACCTGTGGCGGGATCAGCTTTTATACGAAATAATACAGACGGAACACCCTTTTGCCCTCTCTGCTGCCAGGGGCATACGGGATGAGGCGCAGCTCATGGCTATGAGGGAGCGGCTTGAGATAATGGGCGAGCTTTCCACCTTAACGTCAGAGCGCATAGCCCAGCTCATAAGTGAAAGGGGCAGAAGCTCAAGGGCAAACGACGCTGTGGCCATGAAGTCCACCGCCATATGGTCGGGAGGCAGCATATCAAACCTTCCGCGCCGGAATAGCGAGGAAGAGCAGGCGGCGCAGCTGCCGCTGGAGTTTACCCCATGGAAATACGGCCAGGCCGGGCTTACGGACAGCTTCGTATCAGATGAGGCGCTGGAGGAGATGTATCGCCGCTTTCTCGAGACGGCTGATTGGGGCGAGCTTACCGAAGATATATGGAACTTTTTCGCATCCTACGGTACGGGGGAATTTTTGCAGCATCGCTTCTTCAGAATTGAAGATGGCCGCCTGGTGCCTATGGAGGAGCCGGAGGCGATAGTTCCGCTTTCCGCCTATGAGGAGCAGCACAGCCGGTTGATGGAAAACACCATACGCTTCATGCGGGGGGAGAAGGCGGTGAACATGCTGCTGCTGGGCGGCATGGGCACCGGCAAAACGGCTCAGGCGGTGTCACTGCTTCAGGAGCTGCCTGAAGTGCGGCTGATAATTGTCCACGAGGGGGAGACGGCACATATCCCCGGGCTTTTGCAGAGGCTTTCGGGCCAGCCGCTTAAATTCATACTGCTGCTGGACGATATAGCTGCGGACGGCGATGGCATAAGGCTCATATCCTCCGTCACAGCGGGCTTTCGGGCGATTCCGCCCAACATACTCATATACGCCACCTCCCGGGAGGAAGGCGGCCCTCTGCCGGGGCGTATAACCTTCCGCTACCCGGCCCTTAAAGAATTTACAGGCATGATATCCGAATTCCTTGAGGCTGAGGGAAAGTATTCGGACGCGCAGGCCATACACAACGCGGCGCTGGACTATCAGGTGGACGCCCGGGAAAGGCTCACGGTTACCGGGGCGCTTATGATAGCGGGCGAGATGGGCGAATAGATGGATGAACGCCTGTAAAAAGCGGATATTCTCCGCTTTTTTCTTTGCCATATTAGAAACTCTATGCTAAAATGTAATTTGGTAAAGTTTGAACGCAATTTTTCAAGGAGGGATACTTATGAAGATATACAACACCATGACCCGCAAAAAGGAGGAGCTGGTGCCGCTGGTGCCGGGCGAGATAAGCATGTACGTATGTGGCCCAACGGTATACAACTTTATTCACATAGGCAACGCAAGGCCGCTGGTGGTGTTCGATACCCTCAGGCGGTATCTTGAATATAAGGGCTACAAGGTAAGGTTCATATCCAACTTTACAGATATAGACGACAAGCTCATCCGCCGGGCCAACGAGGAGCACACCACGGTGCCGGAGCTTGCGGATAAGTATATAAAGGAATACAGGCAGGATGCGGAGGGCCTCTGCGCCGAGCCTGCCACCTGCAATCCCCGGGCTACCGAGCACATACCCCAGATAATCAAGCTGGTGGAGACCCTGATAGAAAAGGGCCATGCATATCCCGTAGCAAACGGCGATGTATATTTCTCCGTCCGCTCCTTCCCGGGCTACGGCAAGCTTTCAGGTCAGTCCATAGACGACCTTGAGTCCGGCGCGCGCATAGAGCCGGGAGACCTGAAGAGGGATCCTCTGGACTTCGCCCTCTGGAAGGGCGCCAAGCCCGGCGAGCCGGCGTGGGACTGCCCCTGGGGCAAAGGCCGCCCGGGCTGGCATATAGAGTGCAGCGCCATGAGCATGGAGCTTTTAGGCCCCACCTTCGACATTCACGCGGGCGGGCAGGATCTTATATTCCCCCATCATGAAAACGAGATAGCCCAGAGCGAGGCCGCCACAGGCAAGCCCTTTGCAAGGTACTGGATGCATAACGGCTATATAAATGTAGATAATCAGAAGATGTCCAAGTCCCTTGGCAATTTCCGCCTGGTGCGGGACATAGCTCAGGAATTCGACCTTGAGGCCGTCCGATTGTTCCTGCTCTCCGCCCAGTACAGGAACCCTATCAATTTCACCCGTGAGCTTATCGAGCAGGCCAACACCGCCCTCACCCGTATCCGCACCGCCCGGGAGCGCCTTGCCGAAGCTAAGGAAGGCCCCGCCACGGAGGAGGACGCCAGATTCTGCGCATCTTTGGAGGAACACGAGAAAAAGTTCTGCGACGCCATGGACGACGACCTGAACACCGCAGACGCGCTGGGCGCAATGTTCGACTACGCCCGGGCTGTCAACACCTTCGTAACAGAGCCCAGAAGTAAGGAAGCGCTGGAAAGGGCGGCAAAGCTCTTTGACGATATGACCAACGTGCTGGGCATACTCCAGCATAAAAAGGCGGAGGAATTCCCCAAAGAGGCGGTCGCTCTGCTAAACGAGCGCGCAGAAGCCCGCAAGGCCAAGAACTGGGCCCGGGCAGACCAGATCCGCGAGGAGCTGAAGGCAATGGGCTTTGCGGTGGAGGACAGCAAGGAGGGCGCAAAGCTGAAGAGGCTGTAAAGGGCGCGCCTGCTAAAAAATCCACGGATTCAGCCAATACATTTTTGAACAATATTTTAAATCATTGCCATATGCCTTGAAATAAGGGATATTGGTTGATAAAATCAGGAGGAAATAATCATTGGGAAGCGATATGCTTTCGCTCTTTAGCCTTATAATAGGCGTGTACCTCATATATGCCGCCATAGTCGGGCGCGGCAAGCTGTATGAGAACGAGTACCTGAACTGTCCGAGGGAGCAATACGTCAAGGGCCTGCGCATACTGGCTGCCATATCCGGCGTGCTGCTCACGGTATCCAACCTTCTGGAGTATCTTGGCGTCATAGCCTACGGCTCCCCCATAGCCATCGCGCTTTGGGCGCTGGGCTTTGCAAGCCTGATAGTCATGATGGTGTACTCCTCGAAAAAGACCGACAGAAAGGCTGCGGCGGCGGGGCATAAGACCGCCGCGTCCGCCGAAAAAAAGGACTACGATCCTCTTCGCGCCGCCTTCGTGTTCGACGATGATGAGGACGTATCCCAAAAGAAAGAAAAATAAGAAATCACTCTGAAAGGAAAGCGTTTATGAAAAAGACTATTATCCGCATCGTAGCAGTGGCCATGCTGGCACTGATGGTGCTGACCGCACTTCCCGCCTTCGCTTATAATATCGTAGGCACGGCGGCGGCCCAGACCCCTGTTTACAAGGACACCAAGGGCAGGAAGGTCGAGCTGTATGTCAGCGGCCCCGTCACCATAAACAGGCAGGATAACAAATCCGGCATGTACAACGTCACCGTCAGCTATGACGGCAAGACCTACACCGGCTGGGTATACCCCTCCGCCATCTCCGGCATAGGCTATGACAAGAGCACCGGCGGCTCTGCCTCCGGCTCCACCTCTGGCACCACCGGCGGCACGACCTCCGGCGTTACCGGTACCTATACCGCCACCATCGCCACCGGGGCGGCCATAAACGTCAACGGCACCAACTACCCCGTAAGCGTAGGCGGCAGCATCAACGTCAACTACCGCGACGCGGCCGGCACTCAGGTAAACGTCTCCGTAGGCAACGTCACCGGCTGGGTAGCCGCCTCCTCCCTCTCCGGCTTTAGAAGGAACGGCTCCTCCATAAGCCTTTCCGACCTGCCCACCAGCGGCGGAACCATCGGCGGTACCATCGGCGGCACTACAAGCCCCGCCCCCACCCCCTATGTAAACCAGAATCAGAACCAGAACACCGCCAGCGGCACCTTCTCAGCCAACCTCGCTGCGGGCACTGCTATTACCAATAACGGCAAGACGGTAGGCATCGTGCAGAACGCGGGCAACGTCACCGTCAACTACCGCGACGTCTCCGGCTCCCAGGTATACGTCACCATAGGCAGCGTTGCGGGCTGGGTACCCGCAAGCGCCATCTCCAACCTCAGGAGCACAAGCTCCGGCTCTATCAACGTAGCCAACCTGCCCACCAGCGGCGGCACTGCCGGCTCCACCGGTGGCACGGCCTCCGGCGTGAAGATGTACGACAAGGCCAAGAGCGCCGTATCCAAGGACAACAACATCTACGTCCGCTCTACCGCCACCAGCTCCACCAAGGGCGCTACCAAGCTGCGCAATATGCGGGGCAAGACCTTCACCGTGCTGGGCACCGACGCCAGCGGCAGCTTCCTGTATGCGGACTATAACGGCACCCGGGGCTTCGTCCGGGCTCAGGACTTCACCTTCACCAGCGGCAACGTGGTTGAGCAGAAGCCCAACAACAACACCGGCACAAACGGCGGCAACGTGACCTCCAACAACACGGGCATGGCCGCCATAGGCACCCCCGCAGGCAAGGGCACCGGCTCCAGCTCCGAAAAGTGGGGCAGCATAACCATACCCGGCGCGAGCACCTACCCCATCTACGGCAACTATATCGGCGAAAAGAAGGGCAAGACATACTATTACTATGACTATGTGCTCCGCAAGAGCTACTACTACGTACACACCACCACGGCCCAGGGCTCTCAGGTAGCGGTGGTAATGGGCCACAACAACCGCAAGAAGGTAGGCACCTCAAATTCCTACTTCCACAACCTGCACCACATCCAGAACGCCATACTGGGCAAGTCCAGCTGCGAAAAGTGCAAGGCGAGCTGCTCAGGCTACGGAAAGTCCATTTCCGCAAGCTGGGAGGGCAGCAGCAGCTGGGAGGTAGTGGCCTTCTTCGAGGTACCCAAGAACAAGGCGTATAAGAACATACTGCCCCAGATGGCGCAGCCCTGGAACTACACGACCTCACAGTACCTTTCCAGCGTGGCGTCCTATGTAAATACCTTCTCGGGCAAGAGCTGGGCGAACACCTCCGCCCTTACCGATAACGGCAAGTACATGATGCTCGTCACCTGCGGCGACAGCGGCGACAACGACAGCATCGCAAAGCTGTACATGCTGCTCAAGGCGGTAGGCTAAAAAACAGCACAAAAAAGCCGCCCCGCATTGACATGCGGGAGCGGCCGGGATATAATAACAGTAGGGCAAGACCAAAGCGGTCGGCCTGATGGTTTAGGTTTCTAAGTTATAGAACCGTCACCTGGCAGGGTGGCGGTTCTGCTTTTTTACCTTTATCGTTACTGTATATCCGAAGATATGGAACGTTACGGTTAGCAGCATCAGGCAGCACCTCCTTTCGGATGGCGTGCCGACCGCCAGCGCCCTACGAATTATTACACCCATACAGATAGTAGCATATTTGCCGTATTATGTCGATAAGTAAATCATAGATATTGATACCTACTTCACTATTTCAAACCTCTTATGTTATAATGTATCTTGGCGTGGAATAGGCGCCGGAAGGAGTAATTTAATGAAGAAATGTTCTGTCGGCGGTCAGGCCGTTATGGAGGGCGTCATGATGAAGGCCCCCGGCGGCATCGCCATGGCGGTCAGGGACGCAAAGGGCCGCATAATATTGGATTATAAAGAATATCAGACAAAGGCTCAGAAGGGTACCTTTTACGGCCTGCCCATAGTGCGGGGCGTGGTGGCCTTCGTGGAGAGCCTTACCATAGGCATGAATACCCTCACCAGATCCGCGGAGCTCATAGGCGACCCCATAGACGAGGAGCCCACAAAATTCGAGAAGTGGCTGTCGGAAAAGCTGGGCAAGTCGGTGGAAAAGGTTGTGATGGGTCTTGCGGTGATACTGGCCGTTGCGCTGTCCGTGGGCCTGTTCTTCCTGCTTCCCCAGTTCATAAGCAGCCTTATTTTTCGCGGCAGCGCCGCCGCCTCCGCCACAAAGTGCCTTGTCGAGGGGCTGGTGCGCCTTTGCGTATTTATATGCTACATACTCTTCTGCGCCAGCGTCAAGGATATAAAGCGGGTGTTCATGTACCACGGGGCGGAGCATAAGACCATCGCCTGCTATGAGGCGGACGACCCCCTCACCCCGGAAAACGCCATGAAGCACAGCCGCCTCCACCCCCGCTGCGGCACCAACTACCTCTTCCTCGTCATGGCGGTATCCATAGTGTTCTTCGCCGTGGTGGGCTGGAACGAGAGCTTCTGGCTCAGGCTGCTTTCCCGCATAGTCTTTCTTCCCCTTGTGGCGGGCATAAGCTACGAGGTTCTGAAATTGGCCGCGAAGTACGAAAACATATTCACAAAGATAATCCGCGCCCCCGGCATGGCGCTCCAGTACATCACCACCAAGGAGCCTACGGCGGACATGCTGGAGGTGGCCATAGCCTCCTTCAACCTTGCCATGTCAGAGCCAAAGGAGGCGATGGAGGCGGTGCGAAGGAACCGGGAAGAGACGGCGGATAAGGCGGAAGCATGACCGCGCTGGAATACGCGGAGGGGCTGCTTTCCCCCGTTACTGAGGAGCATGAGGCCGAGGCGCGGATAATTATATCCGACCTCACCGCCCTGCCCATAGGGCGCATAAATATAGAAGCCCCTCCCCTCTCCGCAGCGCTTAAGGAGAGCATAGACGGCATTGCAAAAAGGCGGGCGCAGGGCGAGCCCCTGCAGTACATACTGGGCAAATGGGAATTTATGGGGCTGCCCTTTTATACAAGGCACTGCGCTCTGATACCGAGGCAGGACACCGAGACCCTCTGCGAGGAGGCGCTGTCGATAGGCGGCAAGACGCTTCTTGACCTCTGCTGCGGCACCGGCTGCATAGGGGTATCGCTGGCAAAGCTTGGGGGCTTCGAGGTGACCTTCGGGGATATAAGCCCGGACTGCCTCGCCCTTGCCCGGGAAAACGCCGCCCTCAACGGCGTATCGGGCAGCTTCGTATTGACCGACATGTTCGGCAATATATCCGGAAGCTACGATATGATCTGCGTAAACCCCCCCTATATACCCACCTCGGAGCTTGCCTCATTGCAGGCCGAGGTGAAGCGGGAGCCGGTGCTTGCGCTGGACGGCGGCGCGGACGGGCTGGACTTTTACCGCCGGATATCCCGGGATTATGCTGCCCACCTGAACCCCGGCGGCGCGCTGCTCATGGAGGTGGGCGCGGGGCAGGCGGAGGACGTGGCGGCGATGTTCCCAAACGCGGAGATAATAAAGGATATTTGCGGAATAAAAAGGGTGGTGGCGGTCAGGAGATGAAAAGGCTTTTACCTATCGCGCTTTCGATGATGCTCCTCACCGGCTGCGCCGTGGGCGCGGCGCTTCCGGCGGAGCCGGAGATAACGCCCTCCCCTACACCCACTTTCTCCCCCTCGCCAACCCCCTCCCCCTCGCCGGAGCCGGAGGTGTATCGGGCCAGCGTGGGCATAGTGGGGGACATACTGATGATGACGAGCCAGATACAGGGGGCGAAAACCGCCGAAGGGTACGACTTCAGGCCCAGCTTTTACGCCATGGAGCCCCTGTTTTCCTCCGTTGACATAATGGCGGGCAATTTCGAATGCACCCTTGCGGGGGAGGCAGCGGGTTATACCCAAAGGCGGCCCGCCGCGCCGCCCCCAACCGAGGATGACCCCAACCCCAAGCAGCCCTACCAGACCTTCAATGCGCCGGACGAGCTTGCGGAAAACCTCAGGGCCGTGGGCTTCGACCTTTTGACCACCGCCAACAACCACTGTCTGGACAGGAGCAAGGAGGGGCTTTTCAGCACGATAGAGACGCTTAGAGCCGCCGGGCTTATGCAGACCGGGACGTATTTGAGCGAGGAGGAGCGGGACGCCCCCTGCATAAGGCCGGCGGGCGGCATCACCTTCGGCTTCGTCGCCATGACCGAGAGCGTGAACAGCTATGACGCAAGGCTGGGGGGCGACAGCTGGGCCGTGGGGCGGGTATCCCAGCGGGAGCGCATACAAGGTGAGATAAAGGCCTGCAGGAGCGCCGGCGCGGAGGTGGTCATAGCCTTCCCCCACTGGGGCGAGCAGTATATGGACAGCCCGGTCAGGCGGCAGCGGGAGTACGCTCAACGCCTTGCGGACTGGGGCGCGGACGCTGTGATAGGCAGCCACCCCCACTGCGCCGAGCCCTTTGAATGGATAACGGCGGAGGACGGGCGCAGAGTGCCTGTCGCCTACTCCATGAGCAACTTCATATCCAACATGGCGGGGCAGAATACCGAGTACGGCCTGTTTCTGCGGCTGGATGTGAAAAAGGACGGGGGCGGCGTAAGCATCGAGATGAGCTACCTGCCCACCGCCTGCATAATACAGAAGGCCGGCGGCAGGCGGCTGCATCAGCCCATACCCTGCTGGGCGGAGGAGCAAAGGCGCGGCGGATTGGAGCCGCTGAGCGAGGGGGAGATGAAAAAGACCCAAAGGGCATTCGACCACGTTGTGAAAATATGCGGCCTTGAGAACGCAGGGCTTATAGAATGGACGGAGGAATATGATAAACAAGCTTAACGCACTGAAAAGACGCTATGAGGAGCTGACCGCAGCCCTCTCAGCCCCAGACGCAATGAACGATCAGGCCGCCTGGCGGGAGATGGTAAAGGAGCACAGCCAGCTTGAGGAGATAGTCAACGCCTTTGACGAGTATACCGCCGCAGTGCAGTCCGAAGCGGACTGCAAGGCCATGCTGGAGGAGCACCTTGACCCCGAGATGAAGGAAATGGTGCACATGGAGATGGCTGAGCTTGCGGAAAAGCAGCGGAAGCTCATAGAGGATATGAAGATAATGCTGCTGCCCAAGGACCCCAATGACGAGAAAAACGTAATATTGGAAATACGCGCAGGCATAGGCGGCGACGAGGCGGCGCTTTTCGGCGCAGACCTATTGCGCATGTACCAGCGCTACGCAGAGCGCCACGGCTATAAAATGGAATACATGAACGAAAACACCACCGAGGCAGGGGGCGTAAAGGAAGTGGTGCTCAATATCATAGGCAAGGGAGCCTATTCGCGGCTCAAGTTCGAGAGCGGCGTTCACCGTGTCCAGCGTGTGCCGGAGACTGAATCCCAGGGGCGCATACACACCAGCGCGGCCACGGTGGCCGTAATGCCGGAGGCTGAGGATGTGGAGGTGGAGATAGACCCCAAGGATCTTCAGATAGACACCTACCGCTCAGGCGGCGCGGGCGGCCAGCACGTCAACAAGACGGAATCCGCCATACGCATCACCCATATACCCACCGGTATAGTGGTGCAGTGCCAGGACGAGCGCAGCCAGCATAAGAATAAGGACAAGGCCATGAAGGTGCTCAAGTCCCGCATATACGAGCATTTCCTCAAGGAAAAGGAGAGCGCGGAGGCCTCCGCCCGCCGCAGCATGGTGGGCAGCGGCGACCGCAGCGAGCGCATACGCACCTACAACTTCCCCCAGGGGCGGGTCACTGACCACAGGATAAACATGACCCTCTACCGGCTGGAGTCCTTCCTTGACGGGGACATGGACGAGATGATAGACGCGCTGATACTTGCGGAGCGCACAGCCCAGCTCACCGGGGAGGCGGAATAATTGGAGACGCTCTACTTCAACGCCGTAAAACAGCCCGAGGCAGGCACAAAGCTGGGAGGCAGCGTAATACGCTCAGGGGGCCTGGTGGCCTTCCCTACCGAGACCGTCTACGGCCTCGGCGCCAACGGCCTTGACGGTGAGGCGGTAAATAAGATATTCGAGGCCAAGGGCCGGCCCAACGACAACCCGCTGATACTGCATATCGCAAAAAAGAGCGACCTGAAGGATCTGTGGAAGTCGGTTCCGGAAAGGGCAAGGCTGCTGATGGACGAGTTCTGGCCGGGGCCGCTGACCATGGTATATCTGAAAAGCAGCAGGGTCCCCAACGAGGTAAGCGCGGGGCTGGACACCGTCGCCGTGCGGATGCCCGACAACAGGACGGCGCTGGCCCTCATACGCGCTGCGGGGGTGCCCATAGCCGCACCCAGCGCGAATTTATCCGGCAAGCCCTCCCCCACCACCGCCGATCACGTCAAGGCGGACATGAACGGGAAAATAGACGTAATAATAGACGGCGGCCCCTGCAATATAGGCGTGGAGTCCACCGTGGTGTCCCTCATGGGAGGCGCCGTCACCATACTCCGTCCCGGCGGTATTACCCGGGAAATGCTGGAAGCCGTAATAGGCCCGGTAAACCTTTCCCCCGCCGTTTTAGCTCCCCTGAAGCAGGGGGAAGCCGCGGCCTCCCCCGGCATGAAGTACAAGCATTACGCCCCCGACGCCCAGGTTATCGTAGGCACAGGCTCATTGCCGGATATGGCGGCAAAGCTCATAGCCGAGTACGACAGGCGGGAGGCGGAGGGCCTGACCTGCATAATTTTCGCCACCGAGGAAACTCGCTGTTTCTACAGGGGGAAAAGGTATGTTATAATAGGCGAGAGAAAAAATCCCCTTACCCTCTGCGAGAGCCTTTTTGCACAGTTCCGCGCCCAGGAGGACAAAGCGGACGTAATACTCTGCGAGGCGCTGCCGGAGACGGACATGGGCCTTGCGTACATGAACAGGTTATTGAGGAGCGCGGGATTTAAAACTATATGACCAAAGGAGTTGCCATGAAGATCGCCATTGCCGCCGACCACGGCGGGTACAAGCTCAAGGAAGAAATAAAGCCATACATCGAAAGCCTCGGCCACACCGTGACCGACTTCGGCACCTATTCGGAGGACAGCGTGGATTATCCGGATTACGCCGCCCCCTGCGCAAGGGCAGTGGTTTCGGGAGAGATGGACAGGGGCATAGTGATATGCGGCACCGGCATAGGCATCTCCATTGCCGCAAACAAGATAAAGGGCGTGAGATGCGCCCTTTGCACCGACCCGGTAATGGCCCGGCTGACCCGGGAGCACAACGACGCAAACATGCTGGCGATGGGCGCGCGCATCATAGGCGGCGAGCTTGCCAGGGGAATAGTAAAGGCATTTCTTGAGACTGACTTTTCCAACGGAAAAAGACACATTGACAGGATAAACAAAATAACGGAATTGGAAAGAGCGAAATAAAATCGCGTTGGATTTTTGATTCAATATACTAACCTATAAACCGAAAGGAGCAATACACAAAAATGGGTAAACTCGTCGTAATCGACCACCCTCTGGTACAGCATAAGCTGACCCTGCTCAGGGATAAGGCCACCGGCACCAAGGAGTTCCGCGCTCTGGTAGAGGAGCTGGCTACCCTGCTGGCCTATGAAGCGACCCGCGACCTTCAGCTGGAGGACGCTACGGTAGAAACTCCCGTAGCTACAGCCCATACCAAGGTACTGGCCGGCAAGAAGCTGGCAATAGTTCCCATACTGCGCGCAGGCTTGGGAATGGTAGACGGCATGATGAACCTCATACCCGCCGCCAAGGTAGGCCACATAGGCCTTTACCGGGACCCCGAGACGCTTCTGCCCGTGGACTACTACTGCAAGCTGCCCTCCGATATTTCCGAGAGGGATATCATTATAGTAGACCCCATGCTGGCTACCGGCGGCAGCGCCAACGCGGGCATTGACGTAGTTAAGCGCGCAGGGGGCAAGAATGTAAAGCTGGTCAACCTCATAGCCGCCCCCGAGGGAATCGAGGCGGTACAGAAGGCTCACCCCGATGTGGATATATTCGTAGCTCACGTGGACGATCACCTTAACGACCACGGTTATATAGTGCCGGGCCTCGGCGACGCAGGCGACAGGCTGTTCGGAACAAAATAGAATATTTCGAGCAAGTGGCTAATGGCCACTTGCTCGAGTTTTTTTCGTGTTTTGCCTCTCGCGTTCCGCTCCCGGGCGGCAAAACCCGCAAAGAAGGAAAACCTTCGGGTTTTCATCCGTTTTGACGCACATGTCGTCAAAGCCGGAATAAATTTAAGGGGCTGCGGCCCCTTAACAACCCCATGGCTTTTGATGCTTGGATTAGGGAGAAATTTTTATACGGAAGGAAGAAAAACGATGAAAAGAACATCACTCAGGCTGGCGTCGCTGGCAATGGCGCTGTTTACAGTGCTGTCCCTTGCCTATGCGCTTGCGGAGGCAGGTTACACCCCCTACCCCACACCAAGGACTGCGGTATCCGAGGACAGCACAATATACCTGCGGGACATCCCTGCAAAGGATACCGACGGTGCGGTACAGCTCAGGCATATGGAAGGCAAAACCGTGAGCGTGCTGGGAGAAGACGCTACGGGCAAGTACTTCTATATAGAATACGAGGGCAAGAAGGGCTTTGTCCGTGCCAAGGACTTTGAGCTGACGGACAAGACCCCGGCAGCCACCCCGGCCCCCAGCGCCAACGCCAACAACGTACAATACTTCAGCGCCCCCAAGACCGGCATATCCAGGGACAGCGCCATATATATGCGCACCTCGCCCAATATACCCGAAAAGCCCGCCGATAGCGATTCCAACGTAGCAAGGAAGGTAAAGCACGCAAAGGGCGCGGCGTTTTCGCTGTTAGGCGAGTCAGGCGACTGGTACTATGCGGAATATGACGGGACTAAGGGCTTCGTAAAGAAGGCCGACTTTACCATTCAGGATGCCAATACCGGCTCCGGCGCAGGCAGCGCCGACAGCGCCGGCAAGCTGAACAGAGCTACCAGCGGCGCAACCGAGACAGGCCACGGCGCGGCGAGCGAAAAGTGGGGCAGCATAAAGATACCCGGCGCGAAAACCTATACCATATACGGCAACTATACCAACAGCGCGGGCACCAAATACTACTACGCCGCCGAGAACCGCAAGGGGCACTATGAATACGTCCATACCCTCACCGCTAAGGGCTCTCAGGTACATTCCGTGCTGGGGCACAACGTCCGGGGCGGCAAGGGCAAGTACTTCCACAACCTGCATCACGTGCAGAACGCCCTCATAGGCAAGAGCAGGTGCGAGGGCTGCGGCGGCTCCTGCGGCAGCAAATTCAATACCACCAGCATAACCATGAAGCTGGACGGGTATAGTAAATGGGACATAATGTGCCTTTACGAAATCGGCCCCAACCAGAGCACCGGCATACTCGCCTATAACGCAAGGCCCTGGGGAACCAGCGCCTCCAGCTATGTCAGCACCCAGCTGAGCTACGCCGCGGATAAGGCCAACAAGGGCTGGATCAATCCCAACGTCAGCTACAGCGACGGCGGCAAGTTCGCCATGCTCATCACCTGCGGCGACAAATACGAAAACAACAGCAATGCCACCAGCAAGCTGTACGTGCTGCTGAAAGCCCGCAGCTGATTCAAAAAAAAGGTATATCTGACACGCCCGGTTCCGCCGGGCGTTTTTTGGACTTTAATGCTGTAATTATTCATCAAGGGCCGTCCACTACTCCACATATTTGTTTATATATTTCAAAAAAATGAACAGTACCCTCTCTCATAAATTTCATTTGTTATTTTTATAACAAAATTTTAAAATTGTCTATTGCAGATTCTTCATCAATGGGATAAAATTATGTAAAACAAAAAAATATAAAACCTGTCATTTGCATTTTAAGTCAAAAATTTGCCGTTAAACGCGGTTTTATAAGAAAATATATTAAAGCTTGAGCTTTTTAACATACACATTATAAGAAGGAGGTAAGGTACATTGCCGACCATTATTGAATGTATAACCCAGGCTGAGGCGAAGGGTGCGGAGCTGAAAAAACAGGCTGCCGCAAGGGCAAAGGAAATAACGGACGATGCGGAGGCGCGCCGTGGGGAGACCATAAAGGAGGCCCATGACGCAGGGCGCGCCATGATACAGAGGGCAAAGGACGAGGCGGAGAAGCAGGGAGCCGCGCTGGCGGCGGAGCTTGCGGCGAAGGCCGACAAGGAGGCGGCGGAGGAATGCGCAAGGGCCGAGGCCAGGCTGCGCGCCGCCGCGGAATACATTGTCAGAGAGGTAATCAAGGCATGATAGTACCAATGAAGAAATTGACTCTGGCTGCCCTTCTGGAGCACCGGGAGGCCATATTGCAGGCCCTCCAGTCAATTTGCGCGGTACAGCTCATTTCCATTGGCGAAGGGGAACAGTCCTCGGCCGCAGCCGAGGGAAGGGTCCAGCGGCTGCAAAGCGCCGAGGAGCTGCTCAAGCCCTACGCCGGGAAGGCAGGCTTCGGCCCCAAGCCCGAGGCTACGCGGCAGGAGCTTGAGGAGGACATACAGCCGGCACTGGAGATCTGTGCCGAGCTGGAGGGGCTGCAAAGGCGCATAGCCCAGAACGGCAGCGATACCGAGAAGCGCAGATTACAGCTCGGCTCACTGCTTCCCTGGGCGGATATGACAGACCCGCTGGAGACTGTGCGCTCTACGGCCAGCCTTAAGGTGATGACCGGCACGGTTCCGGCAGAGGGCGTTAAGGCGCTCATGGAAACCGGCGCGCTGGTGCAGCTTTACGGCGGCGATAAGGAGCGGGCGGCTCTGGTGATATGCCCCAATGAGGAGTATGCCGGAATAGCGCCCTCCATAAGGGCCACCGGCTTTCAGGAGAAGGGCTTCGGGGATATCAGGGGCACCGCCTCGGAGAATATACAGAGGCTCAGGACAGAGATAGAAGCGCTGGAGGCGGAAAGGGCACAGCTGGAAGCCCGGCTTGCAGCCTTCGCACCCAAGCGGGAGGAAATACGCAGGGCGCTGGACGGCGCGGCCATAGACCGGGACAGGGAGCAGAGCAAGGAAGCGCTGGCCCATACCAATACCGCGTTTCTGCTCACAGGCTGGGTCAGGGAGGACATGACGGAAAAGGTGCGCCGGGAGATCGAAAAGATCACGGACGTTTATTATCTCGTCTTTGAGGATCCCTCCGAGGGAGACGCGGTGCCTACTGTGCTCAAAAACAGCAGGCTGATCACCCCCTATGAGGCGGTTACAAACCTCTATTCCCTGCCGGCCTACGGCACGATAGACGGCACGCCGCTGATGGCACCCTTTTACTTCATCTTCTTTGGCATGATGCTTTCGGACAGCGTTTACGGCGCGGTGCTGGCACTTGGCGCCTGGGCGTTTCTGAAATACCTAAAGCCCACCGGCATGATGAAGAACCTTGCCGGCGTGCTCATGCAGGGCGGCATCTCCACGATATTCATGGGGCTGCTGTTCGGAACCTGCGCGGGCGTGGGCTGGCCCGTCATATTCAGGGGCACGGCCCTTGAAAATACCTTCCCCCTCATAGATTCCTCGACGAACCCCATGGGCATGCTCATGGTGTGCGCCGCCTTCGGCATAATACACATGTTCTACGCCGTGCTCATAGCCACGTGGAACTGCCTGAAGCACAAGGACTACATGGGCGCGCTCATAGACAATATGTGCTGGATATTCATAGTCTCCGGACTCATCATGCAGGCGGCGCCCATGGCAGGGCTGCCCCAGGGCGTTGCGGAGTTCGGCAAGTGGCTGGCCATAGTGTCTGCGGTGCTGGTGTTCCTGTTCGCAGGGCGGTCAAAGAAGAACATCGCCGGAAGGCTCATATCCGGCGCGGGCAAGCTGTACGACGTGACCTCGTGGCTGGGAGACGTGCTCTCCTACGCCCGTATATTCGCCCTTGGCCTTTCCACCGGCGTCATAGGCATGGTGCTGAACACCCTCTGCTGGGATATGCTCTTCGCTTCCTTTAAGGGGAACCCGGCGCTGATGCTCGTGGGCTTCATAATAGTCACGGTGCTGTCCGTGGCGCTCCACGTGTTTATGATGCTCATAAGCACGCTGGGCTGCTTCGTCCATACCGCAAGGCTCCAGTACGTGGAGTTCTTCGGCAAGTTCTACGAGGCGGGGGGCAAGGCGTTCAAGCCGCTGAGGTACGAGACAAAGTACGTCAACGTCAAATAAAGCGGGAGGCCGCTTATAATAAAAAAAGAATAACAATCAACATTTTTTCGGAGGTTAAACACAATGAGTCTTTCTGAATTTTTCGCTTCACTGAACCAGAACGGTCAGCTCCTCGCGGGGCTGGGCGCGGTATTTGCGGCGCTGTTCGCGGGCATAGGCTCCGCGGTGGGCGTGGGCCACGCCGGCCAGGCTGGCGCGGCGGTGATAGCCGAGGATCCCGACCAGTTCGGCTCGGTGCTGGTGCTCCAGCTCCTCCCCGGCACCCAGGGCATATACGGTCTGCTCATAGGCTTCGTTATCGCCAGCAAGGCTAACCTTCTGGGCGCGGGCGCTGCGATATCCCCCGAGGCGGGCATGTCGCTCTTCCTTGCGGCCCTGCCCATAGCCTTCGGCGGCCTGCTCTCCGCCATAGCGCAGGGCAAGGTGGCTGCCTCCGGCATAGCCATGGTGGGCAAGCGCCCCTCCGAGGCGGGCAAGGCGATAATCTTCACGGTCATGGTCGAGACCTACGCGGTGCTGGCCCTGCTGTTCTCCTTCCTGCTTGTAAACGGCGTGCAGGTCTAAACCGGAGCGGCTTATGGCACAGGAAACTAATTTCGGGGCTGAAAAGCTCACCTCACGCATAGTGGAGGAGGCGGAAGCCGAGGCCGGCCGCATCATAGTGGAAGCGGAGGCGAAGGCCGGGGCCATAAGCTCCCAGGCCGAGGCCGAGGCTGAGAGGCTCAATATAGAATACGCGAAAAAGGCTGAAAAGGCAGCGGCGGATATAATAGAGCGCAGCCGTACCAACGGCGCGCTGGACAGCCGCAAGACCGCCCTCAGGGAAAAGCGCCGGGTGCTGGACGCGGCCTTCGAGCTGGCTGAAAAGGAGCTTTGCGCCCTGGAGGGCGAAAAGCGGGAAGCGCTGCTCAGCCTTATGATAAGGGAAAACGTAAAGGGCGGAGAAACCTTGCGCCCGGCAAAGCCAGACAGGGCAAGGCTCGCCTCGCTTATAGAAAAGCAGAACCCCTCCCTCCCCCGCCCCGTGGAGCTGGGCGAGGATATAGAAGCGGGGGGCGGCTTCAGGCTGCTGGGCTGCGGATACGAGACGGACTGCACCTTTGAGGCCATGCTCCGTGACTTCCGTGAAAGGCGCGAAAGCGAAGCGGCCCGCGTGCTGTTCGAGTAAAGGAGGGCCTGTATGCCACAGAAAAGCCCTGTTTACGCAGTTACCCGCATAAGGGTGCACGAAAAGGACATGGTAAAGCCCGAACGCATGGCGAGAATGGCCGAGGCCAGCCCCGCCGAGGTGATGAGGGCATTGGGGGACATAGGCTACGGCGGGATTTCCGACCCTCAGCTTTCCGACGGGGACAGGATGATCGCAAAGGAGCTTTCCGACGCCTACGCCCTCATAAACGAAGTTACCTTCAGCCCGGAGCAGACCGACCTGTTCATACTCAAGGGGGACGCCAACAACCTGAAGCTGCTCATAAAGCAGCGGCTTACCGGCACAGCGGACTCCCCCGCCCTCATGAAGGGAGTATACCCCAAGGACGACATTATCCGCATGGTACACAACGCGGATTACAGGGAGCTGCCGGAGGAATTTACCAAGCGGCTCAACGCCCTTGAGCAGTCCTTCTCCGGGGAGATAGACCCGGGCAGGATATCCACCGAGATAGACCGGGCATACCTTGAGCATTGCCTGAACAATGCAAAGGGGGTTTCCCTTGAGTACTTCAAGAGCCTGGCGGATTTTACCAACATACTGACGATGCTGCGCATGCGCAATATGGGAGCCGGCGCGGATAAACTCAAGGCGTCTCTCATGCCGGAGGGATACGTATCCCACAGGCTGCTCATACAGTGCTTTGACGGGCCGGAGGAGGGCATAGCCAGGGCGGCGGCCACAGGCCCCGCACGAGAGAGCATACTCAAGGGCCTGGAGGAATACGGCAGGAGCGGCAGGCTCACAGAGCTTGAGCGCCAGCGGGACAATTACCTCATATCCCTTTTTAAAGGGGCAAAGTTCGCCGAGGGCGGCATAGAGCCGCTGATAGGCTATCTTTTGGGCCGGGAGCAGGAGGCAAAGTGCCTTAGGCTCATAATCACCGCAAAGCGCAATAACCTGCCGGATAAGGTGATAACCGAAAGGCTGGGTGAACTGTATGGATAAACGCACGGATATCGCCATGATAGGCGACAGGGACTCGGTGCTCATAGGCAAGGCCGTAGGCCTCGGCGTGTTTGACGAGACGGACGGCGAAAGGGCAAACAGGCTTATATACAGGCTTGCCAGGGAGGGCTGCAAGGTCATTTTCCTGACCGAGCCGGTATACGCCCAGTGCAGCGAGGCCATAAACAAATTCAAGACGGAGACATTCCCCGCAATAATACCCATTCCGGATTCCCACGGCCCTTCCGGCGTGGCCATGGCAGCCATAAAGGCCAACGTGGAAAAGGCTATAGGCGCGGATATACTATTCTCGGAGGATAAATAAATATGGCAGTTAAAGGAACCATAGTTAAGGTATCGGGCCCCCTGATAGTGGCTTCCGGCATGGCGGACGTAAACATGTACGACGTGGTCCGCGTATCCGAAAAGCACCTCATAGGCGAAGTCATAGAGCTTCGCGGGGATAAGGCCTCCATACAGGTATACGAGGAGACCGGCGGCATAGGCCCCGGGGAGCCTGTGGAATCCACCGGCGCTCCCCTGTCGGTAGAGCTTGCCCCCGGACTTATAGAATCCATATACGACGGCATTCAGCGCCCGCTCAATAAAATTCAGGAGCTGGCGGGCGACAGGATAACCCGCGGTATCCGGGTGGACTCCATAGACCACGAAAGGCTCTGGGATTTCCAGCCTGCGGCACAGATAGGCGATATACTGAAGCCCGGCGATATCCTGGGCACCGTACAGGAGACGGAAGCGGTGCTCCATAAGATAATGGTGCCTCCAAATGTGGAGGGCCAGCTCACATGGATACACTCCGGCGAGGCCAACGTAGTACAGACCATAGCCAAGCTCGTCACCAGTAAGGGGGAGACGGTAGAGCTGCCCATGCTGCAGAATTGGCCGGTGCGTATAGGCAGGCCCTACGCAAGGAAGATGGCCCCTACCGAGCCCATGATAACCGGACAGCGGGTTATAGACACCCTGTTCCCGGTAGCCAAGGGGGGTGTGGCGGCTGTTCCGGGACCCTTCGGCAGCGGCAAGACGGTAGTTCAGCATCAGCTTGCAAAGTGGGCCGACGCGGACATAATCGTATACGTGGGCTGCGGCGAGCGGGGCAACGAGATGACCGACGTTCTGATGGAGTTCCCGGAGCTGAAGGACCCCCGCACAGGGCTTTCCCTTATGAAGCGCACGGTGCTTATAGCAAACACCTCGGATATGCCGGTTGCGGCCCGTGAAGCCAGCATATATACCGGCATCACCATAGCGGAGTACTTCCGCGATATGGGCTATAAGGTGGCCATAATGGCCGACTCCACCAGCCGCTGGGCAGAGGCGCTGCGGGAGATGTCCGGCCGTCTGGAGGAAATGCCCGGCGAGGAGGGCTACCCCGCATACCTGAGCAGCCGTCTGGCGGAGTTCTACGAGAGGGCGGGCTCCGTTGTGACGTTAGGTACGGAGGGCCGCACTGGCGCGGTCACGGCTATAGGCGCCGTTTCCCCTCCGGGCGGCGATATTTCAGAGCCGGTATCCCAGGCGACCCTCCGCACCGTAAAGGTGTTCTGGGGCTTGAGCGCAAAGCTGGCATACGCCCGCCACTTCCCCGCCATAGACTGGCTGACCTCATATTCCCTCTACCTTGACCGCCTCGAGCCCTGGTTCAATAAGGAAGTGGACCCGGACTGGACCGCCATGGTGCAGAAGGTCATGAACATGCTGCAGGAGGAGAGCGAGCTGGAGGAAATCGTCCGCCTGGTAGGCATAGACGCCCTGAGCTACAAAGACAGGCTCACCCTGGAGGCCACCCGCTCCATCAGAGAGGACTACCTCCATCAGAACGCCTTCCATGAGGTGGATACCTACACCTCTCCCGCAAAGCAGGCCATGCTGCTGCGGCTTATAATAGGCTACTACGAAAAGAGCTTGGACGCCCTTTCAAAGGACGCTTCCTTCAATAAGCTTGCGGCGCTGCCCGTCCGGGAGGACATAGGCCGCTTCAAGTATACCGAGGAGGATAAGTGCGCCGAGAGGTACGAGGAGATAACCGCAAAGCTCAACGCGGAGATCCGGGAGCTTACGGAAGGAGGCGAAGCATAATGCGCAAGGAATACAAGACCATCAGGGAAGTTGCCGGCCCCCTTATGCTGGTGGATCAGGTAGAAGGCGTAAAGTACGACGAGCTGGTGGAGATAGAGCAGTCCGACGGAAGGATACGCCGGGGCAAGGTGCTTGAGATAAATCAGGATAAGGCGCTGCTGCAGCTCTTCGAGGGCAGTCAGGGACTGCGCATAACCGATTCCAGCGCGAAATTCCTGGGCCACTCCATAGAGCTGGCAGTTGCGCCGGATATGCTGGGAAGGGTATTCGACGGCATGGGCAGGCCCATAGACGGCGGCGCCGAGCTCATACCCGAAAAGCGGCTGGACATCAACGGCGCGCCCATAAACCCCGCCGCGAGGGACTACCCCAACGAGTTCATACAGACCGGCATTTCCGCAATAGACGGCCTGAACACGCTGGTACGCGGCCAGAAGCTGCCGGTGTTCTCAGGCTCCGGCCTCCCCCACGCCAACCTTGCGGCCCAGATAGCCCGTCAGGCAAGGGTGCGGGGCACCGGCGAGGGCTTCGCGGTAGTATTCGCCGCCGTAGGCATAACCTTTGAGGAGGCGGACTTTTTCACCTCCGACTTCAGGGCCACCGGCGCCATAGACCGTACCGTCACCTTCATAAACCTTGCCAACGACCCCGCCATAGAGCGCATAGCCACTCCCCGCATGGCGCTCACCGCCGCGGAGTATCTTGCATACGACCTTGGCATGCACGTGCTGGTAATAATCACGGATATAACCAACTACGCGGAGGCCCTCCGTGAGGTATCCGCCGCCCGCAAGGAGGTTCCCGGCCGCCGCGGCTACCCCGGCTACCTCTATACCGACCTTGCCACCATGTACGAGCGGGCGGGCCGCATAAAGGGCAACCCCGGCTCCATCACCATGATACCTATACTGTCCATGCCGGAGGACGACATCACCCACCCCATACCCGACCTTACCGGCTACATAACCGAGGGGCAGATAATTCTGGGGCGCGAGCTGCACAGAAAGGGCGTCACGCCGCCTATAAACGTTTTGCCCTCCCTGTCCCGCCTGAAGGATAAGGGCATAGGCCGGGGCAAGACCCGGGAGGATCACGCCGACACCATGAACCAGCTCTTTGCCGCGTATTCCCGGGGCAAGGACGCAAAGGAGCTTGCGGTAATACTGGGCGACGCGGCCCTGTCCGATACGGATAAGCTGTACGCCAAGTTTGCGGACGCCTTCGAGGAGGAGTATGTGTCACAGGGCTTCTATACCAACCGCTCCATAGAGGAAACTCTGGATCTGGGCTGGAAGCTGCTCTCCATACTGCCCCGCGCCGAGCTTAAGCGCATAAGGGACGAATATCTGGATAAGTACCTGCCCAAAGCGGAGGAATAGCCTATGGCACAGCTTCAAGTAAAGCCGACCCGCATGGAGCTGACCAACCTTAAGAAGAAACGCAAGGTGGCAGCCAGGGGTCATAAGCTTATGAAAGACAAGCGGGACGAGATGGTTCGCCGCTTCATAGCCTACGCCCGCCGCAATAAGGAACTGCGGGAGCAGGTGGAGCAAAAGCTTTCCGCCGCCATGGGGCAGTTCGTGCTGGCAAGGGCCGAGATGAGCGGAGAGGCAATAGAAGAAGCCCTCGCCTACCCCGCCCGCCCCGCCACGGTATCCGTGGATACCCAGCACGTGCTGTCGCTGAAGATGCCAAAGCTGTCCCTTGAGACTTCCGATACCTTTGACTACCCTTATGGATTCATGAACACCTCTGCGGAGCTGGACTCCGCCGTATCCGCCTTCGCAGAGGTGCTGCCCATGCTCATAGAGCTTGCAGAGGTGGAAAAGATATGCAATTCCCTGGCGGACGAGATAGAAAAGACCCGCCGCCGCGTCAACGCCCTGGAGTACGTTATGATACCTCAGTTCGACGAGGCTATCAGGGAGATCAAGATGAAGCTGGACGAAAACGACAGGGGCAACACCACCCGCCTTATGAAGACCAAGGAAATGCTGGCGAACCGGGAGTGACGTTTCTCTTCTTTCTCTTTTCTTTTCGGGAGAAAAGAAAAGAGGAAAGAAGCAAAGAGAAAAGAAAAGCCTGAAGAGAAAATACAATTATAGATGAAAAATCCCTGTCGGAGCTTCACCGGCAGGGTTTTGTTTGTGTTGGAGTT